>WBZR01000745.1_pt1 | contig 47596 bp, 49 predicted proteins | sample 5204231 | NCBI WGS metagenome assembly WBZR01 (sample SAMN12412403, study PRJNA552823) | activated sludge metagenome | isolation source: activated sludge from anammox sidestream of wastewater treatment plant... | place: USA: Virginia | collected 2017-08 | reverse complement strand
GTCGTAGATGTCGTTGCGGTCGGCCAGCTCCATCATCTTGCCAAGGTACATGACGGCGACGCGGTCGCTGATGTGGCGAACCACGGCGAGGTCGTGGGCGATGAAGAGGTAGGTGAGCCCGAACTGGTTCTGGAGGTCCTGGAGCAGGTTGATGATCTGCGCCTGGATCGATACGTCGAGAGCAGACACCGGCTCGTCGCAAACGATGAAGTCGGGCTCAACCGCGAGAGCCCGGGCGATGCCGATGCGCTGGCGCTGGCCGCCCGAGAACTCGTGGGGGAAGCGGTTGGCGAAGTAGGGGTTGAGACCCACCGTCTGGAGGAGGTTCTGAACCTTCTCCTTCTTTTCCTTACCGCTGGCGAGCTTATGGATGGTGAGTGGCTCGCTGATGATGCTGCCGACGGACATACGCGGGTTCAAGCTTGCGTAGGGGTCCTGGAAGATCATTTGCATCTTGCGACGGAAGCGGCGGAGATCGCGCCCCTTGAGCTTCGTCAGGTCCTGGCCTTCGAACATGACCGAGCCGCCGGTTGGCCGGTTCAGCTGGAGGATTGCCTTACCTGTGGTGCTCTTGCCACAGCCCGATTCGCCAACGAGGCCGAGGGTTTCGCCACGCTTGACGGGGAAGCTGATCCCATCGACGGCCCGGACATCGGCGACTTTACGCTGGAAGATGAGGCCGGCCGTAACCGGGAAATAGACCTGCAGGTCCTGAACATCGACGAGTGTTTCGCCGGCGGTACCCGAGGCGGACTGGCGGGTGGAACTAACCTGCTGCGCCAACTGCGACCTCCCTTCGGACACGATCCGATTCCCAGCACGCTGCGTAATGCTTCTCGCCGACGAGGGCGAACGGTGGGTACTCCTCGCGGCACTTGTCGACACGCCAGCTGCAGCGGGGGTAGAACGGGCAGCCCGGCGGCAGATGGGCGAGGTCTGGTGGCAACCCCTCGATCGGCACGAGCTTCTCCTTGCGCGTCTCATCGAGGCGTGGGACGGAGTTCAGCAAGCCAACCGAATACGGGTGTTTCGGGTTTGCGTAGAGCTCCTGGGCCGAAGCCGTCTCGATGACGCGCCCCGCGTACATCACGTTCACGCGGTCGGCGTAGCGGGCAACGACACCGAGGTTGTGGGTGATGATGATGACCGCGGTGCCGAACTCGCGGCTGAGGCGGTTCATGACCTCGAGGATCTGCGCCTGGATGGTCACATCGAGCGCCGTCGTAGGCTCGTCGGCGAGGAGAAGCTTCGGGTTGCAGCTCATGGCCATGGCGATCATCACGCGCTGGCGCATGCCGCCCGAGAACTGGTGCGGGTAGTCATCGAGCCGGGCACGGGCCTCGGGGATGCCAACCATCTCGAGCAGTTCCGCGGCGCGGTCGCGTGCGGCCTTGCCGTGGAGATCCATGTGGAGCTCGAGCGCCTCGGTCATCTGCCGCCCGATGGTGAGGACGGGGTTGAGCGAGGTCATCGGCTCCTGGAAGACCATGGCGATGTCGTTCCCACGGATCTTCCGGATCTCATCTTCATCGAGCTTGAGGATGTCGCGTCCCTGGAAGAGGATCTCTCCCGATACGATTCGCCCGGGTGGTTGGGGAATCAGCCGCAGGATGGAGAGCGCCGAGACGCTCTTGCCGCAGCCGGACTCACCAACCAGGCCGAGGGTTTCGCCCTCTTCCACGTTGTATGAGACGCCGTCCACAGACTTGACGGTGCCTTCCTGAGTATAGAAGTAGGTGCGAAGGTCTTTGACCTCGAGTAGCGCCATGGCTTCTCCTTCGTCTCCCGGTTTGCCCGGAGTTGCAGCCCTGCCGGCTGGCCATCGTCCCTCGAGGTCGGGCCGGATATGGGGAAGAGGAGACTCGAACTCCCACGCCTTTCGGCACGTGATCCTAAGTCACGCTCGTCTGCCAGTTCCGACACTTCCCCACCTCTTGCACCAGCGGCCCGCCCATGCGAGCCACTGGAGACAGGATAGTGTTGGTGAGCCGCGTAGGACTCGAACCTACAACCTAGTGATTAAGAGTCACTTGCTCTGCCAATTGAGCTAGCGGCCCCCGAGGGACGGGCGGGAGTATACCATGCGACGCGCGCCGTTCAGCAACTCGTGGTTAACTTACCATAAGTGCTCGTACAGGACAGCCCGAACGCTCGCACTCGGCCCGGTCCGGCATCCTTCTCACGCTCCCCGAAGGGTGGTGCGATGCCGGGGGTAACCCCATGGTCGCATGGCGATCGGAATGGTCAAGGGATGCTGCTGACCCCTTCCCGTGCGGGGTGCTGACACCCGCGTCAGATTCAAATTCGCTCTCAGGCGGCCCCGTTTCGTTCCCGTTCGAGGAGCTCGATGAGGCGGTGTTTGAGGTGCTGAAGCACCGGCGCACTGAGGTTGGAACGCGGGCTGCCGCCCATGGAGTCGATGAGCGCGACGGCGTCTTCGACTGCTGCGACATAGCCGTCAGACCACGCCGCCGCGGAATGTGGATCTGAATCGCAGCTTCGCATCCTGTTCATGTGTGATGTGTCGGCATAACTGTCTGCCTTCCACAGCATGAATGGCTGGCCTTTCCGAATCGTGGTTACGCACACCACGGGCCGGCGGCGGAACGGTACATGGCCAGCATCCTCCTGTTGGCGACACGGTACCGTTTAAACCCTGCTGAACGTCGCCGGGGCATCTCAGCTGCGGACGCGCGCCGCCATGTGCCGACATGCTTGCGGAGGTCACCAAGGGGCACGTCCTCCCAGCGGGCGACATTGATCGGCGGTGAGCAGCCCGCCGGATCGGGAGGAAACCACGGGTCAGATGCGGATATTCGTGCAGCCTGGCGCGCCCGTCCCATCGATCCAGAAACCGCCGCCGTTCGAATCCGTGAGGTTGTTCGCCCAGGCGGGGACGAAGGGCGAGTAGCGGAGCCAGTGATTGCCCTGTTGCTGATAGATCGCTCGGAAGCATCCACGGGCCGTGTCGAGGATGTCGTCGAGTGGCCCGGCGGGGAGCGTCGCCAGGTTCCAACCGGAGGCAATGGAGAGGGTGGCGCCGTAGTTGGCGCTGGGTGTCGGCGACGGCGTGGGACTGGGTGTCGGGGTGTTGGTTGGTGTGGGGGTCTTCGTCGGGGTATTGGAGGCGGTTGAGGTGGTGGTTGTGGGATTGCCCGGGTCGATGCTTCCACCGGCTTCGGGGCAACTCTGCCCTGCAGGGTATTGTGCGATGACGACAACCCACGCTACCGCGGTCGAATTTGCGCTCCTTGCGACGGCTACTCCAACACACTTGGCGGGAGAAGAGTAGGTGGGTGGAGTTGTGATGTAGACCCCACTTCCCGGATAGGTGATTCCCGCGATCGCTTCATTGGGCCCGATGTTCTGTGGACTCGAGCCAGCACGAGCGTAGACGCCCTCACCGCTGCCCTGCGACCAGAACTGGTCGTAGCCACAATCCTGCGCTCGCTGAACCCATGTCCGCCCGAGATTATCCGTGTGGCCACCCTGAAGTCCGCTCGATACCTGGTACTCGGCATACCACGCAGCCGCCCGGTTGAGCGGTCCAGAGAGCTGTAGGAGAGTCGATCCGCTGATATTTGTGTTTCTCCATTGCTGGAGCAGCCCGAGGAACTGGTTTTCCTCTGCACTAATACCGGCGGAGGTCGGGTTGCACGGCCCGGCGGCTGATGCTCCCGGGCGATTGAGGGCGACGCCAGCACCGAGGACGGCACCGAAGATGAGCAATATTGCGATGATCCGATTCATATGCGTTGCACGGCGCCCGGTGAGCGCCTTCCGACCATAACACGCATGTTTCGGCCAGGGTCAACCCGTGGATGCAGGCGCGGCCGGGTATTTTGCGACGGTTTTACGTGAGTGAGGCGTGGCGGCCGCCGATTCTTCGGCTGGTCCGGGACGTAAACAGGGGCCGCGCTGGCACGTTGCGCGGCCCCCGTATTGGTGTCGGTGAGCGTGATTAGCTCTGGCTGCTCGATGTGGTAGTCCCGTGCGTCCCGTTCTGGTTCCCGCGGGGGCCGTTGCCCTCGAAGCCGTGAGGCCCGCCCGTGCTATCGATCATCTGGTCGAGATTGGCCGTGAACTGCTGCAGGCGAGCATCGGCCTGGGCCTGCGTCATCTTGCCGTCGGATACGGCGGTTGTGAGCTTTGCCGTCTCCTGGCTCGTGAGGAATGCCTTCAGGGCATCGCGGCTCTTGCCGTGGTCGCTCGCGATGGTCGCGAGCGATTTGCCGGCCTGGCACTCCGTTCGGAGGGTGGCCTGGTCGATCCCGAGGAAGGTTGCGAGCGCGGTCATATCCATGCGGAAGCCGCCACGGCCCTTATCACCATGGCTGCCGGTGCCCCCGCCCATCGGGCCGAAACGGAACTGCCCGGAATCGATGCGGGCGTTGGCTGCATCTGCCTGGGCCTGGGTGATCTTGCCGGACGCGAGGTCCGCCGCCACCTGGTCCTTCGCCGTCTGCTCGAGGGCGTCGGTCAGTTTCGTGACGTCGATGCCGAGATTGGCGGCAAGCTTCTGGAGGTAGGCGTCCATCTCGGCCTGGCGGTCAGCAGCCGAAGGTGGAGTCATGTGCCCCGGCTGGCCCGGGCCTGCCTGGCTGATGGCGCTGGTGGTGTTGCCCTGGGCACTTGCCCCCTGGGCATTAATCAGTGCTCCGCCGCCGAGAATCGCGGCGAACGAGGCGACGCCCGCGCCAATGGCGACGAGCTTTGGGGACCTGGTGATTTCCATTTTCTGTTTTCACTCCTTGCCGGGCCGAAGGTGGTGGGTGTGGCCGGCACAGGGTCAGGTTGGCGCACTTCCTTGAGGGAAGGCTGTGTACTCGATTTGGGCGGGCTAATCCTTCTCCCATCCTTCTCACAGGCACGCGCTCGCCCTGCCCGGTACGGGGACGCCACGCATCGCCTACCATGGGATGGGAGGCGCCATGACCGATCTCGCCGACTTCCGCACGGCCAAGGACACGTTCTTTCGTTCGCACCCGCAATCGCCGCTGACCCCGGAGCAGCAGCGCGACTTCGAGGGCCTGAACTATTTTGCTGAAGACCCGGAATACGTCTTCGTGCTCGAACCCGAACTCTTCGGCGAGCCTGAGCCCGTTGAACTTCAAACCAGTACGGGTGACACGGCGCGGTATCTTCGCTGGGCGCGCGTGAGATTCGAAGCGGGTGGTTCACGGCAGGCGTTGACGCTCTACCGGAGCGAAGCCACGAACGACATCTTCTTGCCGTTTACCGATGCGGGCCGGGGTGTGGAAACGTACGGTGCGGGCCGTTATCTCGATGTAGAGGAGAAGGAAGGCGGCCAGGTGCTGCTCGACTTCAACTACGCGTATAACCCCTACTGCGCCTACAACGACAGCTGGTCGTGCCCGTTGCCCCCGCCCGAAAACCGGCTCACTGCCCACATTCGCGCCGGCGAAAAGCTGTTTCGCGAGGAGTAACCCGTCACCGTCCGCCGCTGTACGCTTCCCTGCATCCAGGTGACCGGAGGACGTCGATGCGGTTCATCATCTATGGCGCAGGTGGCATCGGGGGGACGATTGGTGCGCGGTTGCATCTCTCCGGGCACGAGGTGGTGCTCATCGCCCGTGGACGGCACCTCTCGGTGCTGCGTGAGAAGGGACTGCTCTTTCGGACGCCAGCGGGTGATCATCAGCTCCCCATCCCGTGTGTGGGCACGCCGCATGAAATTGATTTCCGCGAGAGCGACGTCGTTTTCCTGACCATGAAGACACAGGACACGGAGGGCGCGCTGCACGACCTCGAACTTGCTGCCCCACCATCGCTCGCCGTCGTCTGTGCCCAGAATGGGGTTGAGAACGAGCGGCTGGCAGCCCGGCGTTTCGAGAAGGTATACGCGATGCTGGTTGCGCTCCCGGCCACCCACCTCGAGCCCGGGATTGTCATCGCGAGCGCGGCGCCGTTCACGGGAGCGCTCCATGCCGGGTGCTATCCCGGTGGCACCGACTCCACCATTGAGGCCGTGTGCGCCGCGCTTCGCAAGTCGAACTTCGTTGCTGATGCCGACCCGCGTGCCATGGACCTGAAGTACCGAAAGCTGCAGCTCAATCTCGGGAACGGGCTCGAAGTGCTCACCGGGCAAAACGCCTGGGGTGCGCGGGGCCCACTGGGGGAGGTGGCGGCGAAGTTGCGCGAGGAGGCGGTTGCGGTATTTGCGGCAGCCGGTATTCGTTGGACCGATCGACAGACGTACCAGGAGCGGGTGACCGACCACTACCGGTCGCAGCCGATTGATGGCGAGGCGCGGTCGGCGAGCTCAACGCTACAGAGCCTGATGCGGGGACACACGATTGTGGAGGTCGACTTCCTCAATGGCGAAATCTGCCTGCTCGGGCGGCTGCACGGCGTCCCCACTCCCTACAACGAGGTGGTGAGGCGTGAAGCGGTGGCCATGGCCGCAGGGAAACGCCCCGCGGGGAGCCTGACCGTCGAGGATGTGGTCGCCCTCGCAGAGGTGCAGGGGGCGGAACTTGCACGGTAGGAGGGGTGGGGGATGGAGTTCGTCATGACAAGATCCTGTCCGGTGTTGTCGTAGAAGGGCCCTCACCTGCGATTGACGCGCATCTGGCCCTTCCGTAGATTCGGGGCCATCAGGCGCCCGGTCTGGCGCCAACCCTGAGGTGCACTCACGCATGGTCTCTCAGAAGCGCGATGCCGCCATTGTCGGCATCTACGAATATCCAAAGCGCAAAGCCCCGGGCGTCACACCACTGCAGATCAAGGCCGATTCGGCACTTCACGCGCTCGACGACGCGGGCCTTTCGTGGAAGGACGTCGATGCCCTCTACGACGCACAGGATGGCGCCGGGATGTCCGGGCTCAGCCTGTCCGAGTACTTCGGCTTCAAGCCCAATGTCATCGATACCACGGCTGTGGGCGGGAGTTCGTATGAATTCCACGCCTCCCACGCCAGGCGTGCGATCGCCAGCGGTAAGGCGAAGGTCGCACTGCTGACCTATGGCTCGACCGCGCATAGTAATGCGATGGCAATCGGCACGGGTGGCGGAGGGATGGGGGGCGGTGCGCCAAGCCCGCTCGACAACATGCAGGCGCCGTATGGCATGACACTCATTGCGAATTACGCAATGGTCGCCCGGCGGCACATGCATGAGTACGGCACGACACCTGAGGATCTCGCCCGGATTGCGGTCGCGACGCGTGCCCACGCGGTACGCAATCCGCAGGCTGTGCAGGCGATGACCGACCTGCTCTACCAGGGGATTGGCGAGATTACCGTTGACGATGTGGTGAACTCGCGGATGATCGCCGACCCGCTGCACCTGCTCGATTGCTGCATGGTGAGCGATGGAGGCGGCGCAGTCGTTATCGCTTCGGCCGATGTGGCTCGGGACTGCAAGAAGAAGCCGGCCTGGATCATTGGAACGGGCGAGGCAACGAAGTATTCGGAGAATGGCGGGGACCTCACGACCTCGGCCGCGGTGCAATCCGGACCGCCGGCATTCGCCGAGGCCGGGATCCGGCCCGATGAGATCGACATCGCGATGATCTACGACTCGTTCACGATCACAGTAATGGTGATGCTCGAGGATCTCGGGTTCTGCAGGAAGGGTGAGGGCGCCCAGTTCGTGCGCGAGCACAGTCTTCGCTGGGATAGCCCGCTCAAACCCTCACTCAACACCGATGGTGGCGGCCTGAGCTCAAATCACCCGGGCATGCGTGGCCTCTTCCTTCTCATCGAGGCAACTCGCCAGTTGCGTGGCGAATCCACCTCGCAGCGCAACGGTGCGAAACTCGCTGTGGCGCACGGCAACGGCGGCATGCTCGCGACGTCGCATACGGGCGGCACAATCATCCTGGCGGGAGACTAACCATGGCACGACCACAACCGCGCTTCCCGGAACCCGATACGCAGCCGTTCTACGATGCAACCAGGGAGCACCGGCTGACGTTCCAGCAATGCAACAGCTGCAACACGGTCGTGTTCTTCCCCCGGGCGCATTGCACCAGCTGCGGCTCGACGGACCTCGCCCGGAAGGACTCGAAGGGCGAGGGCAGCGTCTACACATTCAGCGTCGTCCGGCTCAACCGGCATCCAGCGTTCGCGCCATTGGGAGCGTACGCAGTCGCCTACGTCGATCTCGATGAGGGTTTCAGAATCCTCACGAACATCGTTGGAGTGAACGACCCGACCACCGATATCTCGATTGGCCAGCGGGTCAGGGTCCAGTGGGAAGACCAGGAGTCAGGTATCTCGCTGCCGCTATTCGCTCCGGCGTAGAGGGAGTTTTCGGAGGCACCGAGACACCGCACGGTTACCTCAGACCGTCCAGCGGGAGTTCCCAGGAACTCCCCTTGGACTGTCTCGCCGGCTGCCTATTCTGTCTGTCTTAGACGCGGACTTCGCGGAGGCGCGACTGGAGGTCGATGAACTTATCGGCAGCGTGGCGGAGGTTGGAAGCGGTGCTCGCACCGACCGAGACGACTTCGACCCGGACACCCTTTGCCTGCACGACCTCAACGAGACGCTGAAAGTCGCCGTCACCAGACGCGAGGACGACGATATCGAGCCGGTCGAGCATCTCGATGACATCGAGTGCGATTTCGATATCGACGTTGGCCTTGATCGTGCCATCGGCGAAACGCTTGAGCGGTTTGGTGACGACCTTGTAGCCCTTGTCGAGAAATGGCTCGACGAACCGCTGCGTCTCGATGCTCACTCCCGGATCGTCATGCACTGGCGAGTAGGCGATAGCACGTACGAGGACCCGGTCTTTCGTGACCATGTCGAGGATCTTCTTCCAGTCGAAGCGAGCGCGGAGGCGGTCGCTCGCGAGCTCGATGTTGGCGGCATCGACAAAGATGCCCACGCGGGCGGGCGGCGCCGAAGGTGAGGCAGAACTGCCACCACCGCTCCCGACGCGCCGGGCTATGTCCTCATGCAGCCGCGTGAGCTGGTCGATCTGGTGCTGTTGCTGCTCGATTGCGCGGAGGATTGCCTTCACCTGCGCGTTGTCCCCGGTCTCGGTGGTGGTACGGGGTTCACGTGGCTCACGCAGATGGCGAGGCTCGCCGTGATGCCGGGGAGCATGCTCGTGTACGTCCGCATGCCGGGTAGCGTGCTCCTGCGTTTCGGCCTTACGGCCAGCGTGCTCTTGCACATCCGGTTGGTGGGGCGGTGTCGCGGCGACAGGCTCGGCTGCGGCTTGAGTTTCGGAGCTGACCTCGTCGGCGGGTGGCGCCGGTTTCGCGGTGCGGGCGCGACGAACCGGCCGTGCCGGTGGTTCGGCGGCATCGGTCACGGGCGCCAGTTCGGCCGCCTGGAGTGTCTCGCCTTCAACGTCCTTTTCTACCTTCTTTGCGCGCGTGCGACGGGGCGCTTTCGGCTTCTCCTCGGTAGCTGGCTCGGGCCCTGGTTCGGGTTCGGGCTGGAGATTGGCGAGGGGCTCGAGTTCGTCCGTTGCGTCGGCGATGAGTTCACCATCGGTTCGGCGGCGGCCGCGGCCGCCGCGAGTTCCGCGGCGGGTGCGACGAGCGGCTGGGGCGGTATCGCCATCCTGGCTGTCGAGCTCGGCCATTGCCTCGGCAGAGGGCTCAGGAAGGCGAATCTCGGGTTCTGGGGAGGCGGCCGGAGCCACCTCCTTCTTGCGCGGAAAAATATTCAGCACCATTCGGGGCTAGACACCCATCCTTTGGAGAACACTGAGCCGCGCGGCGACGTTTCCGGCGATCTGTTCGAACGCCTTCGCTGATTGGCTGTCGGGGGAGGAGATAACGACCGGGACACCGCGGTCGGCACCTTCACGGACGGCGGGCTCGATGGGGACCTCACCAAGGAAATCGATCCCGAGCTCATCGGCCGCACGCTGCGCACCGCCATGACCGAAGATGTCGTACTTCACGCCCGTGTCGGGGGCGATGAAGTAGCTCATATTCTCGACCATCCCGAAAACGGGGATGTCGAGCTTCTCGAACATGGCGACGGCCTTCATCGCATCTTCGAGGGAAACATCCTGCGGGGTCGAAACGATGACTGCGCCGGCGATCGGTGCTTCCTGGGCCATGCTCATGGAGGCATCGCTGGTCCCTGGCGGGAGGTCGATGAGGAGGTAGTCCAGCTCGCCCCAGGGAACATCGTGGAGAAGCTGGCGGACGGCGCTCCCGATCATCGGGCCACGCCAGACGACCGGTGTCCCCCTGGCCAGGAGGAAGCCGATTGAAACGACCTTGACGCCGTGCTTGTCGATCGGCCGGAGGCCATCCGAGGCGCCCGATTGGAGGCCGGCAGGGAGGCCGAACATCGTCGGCAGGTTCGGGCCGGTGATGTCCGCATCGATGAGACCGACCCTCGCCCCTGCCTTCGCAAGGGAGACAGCCAGGTTGGTTGCCAGGGTGGACTTGCCGACGCCACCCTTGTTACTGGCGACGGCGATGATGTTTCGTACCCCTGCGATGGGCTTCTGACCTTCGCGAGGGCTCGATGCACGGACATTGGCGCCCCAGTCGAGATTGACTGCGGTCACGCCATCCATCGCTTCGAGCACGGCACGGACGTCCTTTTCGATGACGTCCTTGAGCGGACAGGCGGGTGTGGTGAGTTCGACCTTGAGGGAGATCTCTCCGCCTTCGATGGCGAGGTCCTTCACCATCCCAAGAGAGACGATATCTCGATGGAGTTCGGGGTCCATCACGGTGGAAAGTGCCGCGAGCACGGTGTCGCTGCTCACGTTATTCATAGTGGTCATGGAGACGAATGTAACCTCTCGTTCGCGGCCGGGCCCTGACCTGGGCGGGGCGGCGGTGCAAAGATGGGCCACTCAAGTTGACGGCCGGCGTGGGGCTGCCAGGGCGCGGTAACGGCGGGGAGCGCAAGTTGGGGCTTGCGCCTCGACCCGGCGGGGCCGCACGGTGGAAACGCGCTTTACTGATCGTAGGCGGTAGAACGCGGCGGGGCAAACGGGATGTTCCCGATTTACGCCGCCTTTCGCACGGTGGCCGTAGTTTGGAGTGAATGAGCGCACCGGCCAGGCAGGAGCACTGGCGGCCGGAAAGTTATGGATGGGAGATAGAATGACTGAAGTGAATGCTCTGGAAGCTGCCAATGTCTCGGCGATCTGCCGGCATCACTGGGTGATTGACACCCCTAATGGCTCGGTGAGCAGCGGTCGCTGCAAACGGTGTGGAGTCGCCCGTGAGTTCCGCAACTCGTCTGAGGACTTGATGTGGGACAGCGATAGCTTCAGCCTCAACGGCTCGCGCTATCGTGGGCGGCGAAGCACAGCATCGAGCGACTCCTGAGAAGGGGAGCTCAGACAGGAACGACGGCCGGCCCCCGGGGGCCGGCCGTTCTGTTTCGGCCGCAGCGGTGGCGCTACACTCGTCTTCGATGAACCCGAGCCTCGCGGTCGACCTTGCACCTGGACGAAAGACGAGCCTGCCATTACGGAATCCGGTGATGCCCGCCTCTGGCACATTTAGCTGGGGGCTCGAGTTCGCCAGGCACTACGACGTGAATCGTCTCGGAGCCGTGGTCTCGAAGGGTGTGACGATGCCGCCGCGCGCCGGGAATCCGCAGCCGCGGGTGGCCGAGACACCGGCGGGCATGTTGAACTCCATCGGCCTCCAGAACATCGGCATTCGTGAGTGCATCGACGAGATGGCACCGGTGTGGGCGCGCTGGGACGTACCGGTTGTTGTCAACATCGCCGGCGATACCGTCGAGGAGTTCGGCGAGATGGCGGCGATGCTCGATGGCGTGCCTGGAATCGCGGCACTCGAACTCAACATCTCGTGCCCAAACGTCGACCAGGGCGGAATCGAGATCGGCCAGAGCGTGGAAGCATCGGCACGTGCCACGCGTTCGGCGGTGCGCCACACCGACCTGCCGGTCATCGTGAAGCTCACACCCAACGTGACTGACCCGGTGGCCCTTGCACTTGCCTGCGAAGCTGAGGGTGCTGCGGCGATCTGCGCTATCAACACGGTGCTCGGGCTGGCTATCGATACCCGGCAGCGACGACCGGTGCTCCCACGAGCCCGGGGCGGATTGAGCGGCCCGGCGATCAAGCCAGTTGCCCTCCGTATCGTCTACGACGTTGCACGCGCTGTGCGGATTCCCGTGGTGGGTTGCGGCGGTATCCGTACCGGCGAGGATGCCATTGAGTTCCTGATGGCGGGCGCCAGCGCGGTGCAGGTTGGGACGGCGAGCTTCGCGAATCCACGCGCACTGCTCGATGTTCTCGAAGGTATCGAAGGCTGGCTGGTGGCGAACGGCGTGTCGGACGTCCGCGAGGTCATTGGCTGCGCGCTGCCGCCGCGAGACTGATGAGGGCAGCCATGCCTACAATCTACCTTCAGTTCCCTGTACGCTGGGGAACCAGCGGGGTGTAGCTCAGCCTGGTTAGAGCGCTTGCTTTGGGAGCAAGAGGCCCCCAGTTCGAATCTGGGCACCCCGACCACGGATCCTCCCCACGCCCGTCTCGTCCTGGGCTGCCGCGGCTGTAACGTGCCTGATAGTTCACGTGCACGAATCGTCTCTTGAAATGCATGGCATCCTGCTCTATCCCTTCGATGATGGCTCGCGGTGGAGCGCGATCCGCGAAGGAAGGTTCACCATGCGATTACTTCGGCCTACGGCTTTCAGCCTGCTTTTCGCGCTGGCGGTTCTCGCGATTGGCGCCTGCGGCGGTGATGACAACACCGGTTCGACGCCCACGCCAGCCAGTTCGACAGCGTCCGCATCTCAGGCGGCCGGCACGGCTCCAGCAGCCTCCGCTACCACGGGCACGGCATCGGCGGGGAGCAGCAGTCCCGCCGACGCCGCGAAGGCGTTCCGGGAGGCCACCTCGAATCTCAAGAACAACCCGTACAAAGCCGTCTACTCGATCTCTCAGACGGATTCAGCCGGAACCACGAAGTCCGGGACACTGACACTCATCCAGAAGGGCCAGAAGAGCTACTTCGGCGGCACCGGCCCGATGTTCGATGCATCGGCCGGGTCGTTCGCGATGATCGACGATGGCACAAACACGTACATCTGCACGTCGGATCGGAACGTCTGCCTGAAAACGAAATCGAACGGAGGTGCTGGCGGCGCCGCGGCCATCGTAGCTGCATTCGCCCCCGACAAGCTCCTCCAGAAGCTCGATACGCAAGGCGCGACCGTCAGGGAGATTGCCGGCCAGACCATCGCCGGGCGTAGCGCAAAGTGCTATTCGGTAACCGACCAGAAGGGTACAGGTACGGCGTGCGTCGATGTGAAATCGGGACTCCTCCTATCGGTTGAAGGCAACGACCTGTCGACGGCCGGGGCCAAACTCACGATGAAGGCGACGGCCGTCGATACTTCGCCTGCCGATAGCGCCTTTGATCCGCCCTACCCGGTGCAGGCGCTCCCCGGGCAGTAGCCTGTAACTACCGGCCCTGTTTGATCGGAGCGGGCCGTGTCCGATCTGTTTTTGCGTGCCGGTAAACGCTGCCCTACCATGCCGGATAGATTTCCATGCATCTGTGCCTGGCGCCCCAATGAGTGACGAATTCGGTGTCGACCTGGACGAAGTGTTCAAGGTCATCGACGCGGCCGATGTGCTCGTGGTCCGGTTTCACCTGATCGATAAGCGGCTGCTCGTGGATTTTCGAACGAAGCCGGGGGTTCGCCCGTTCATCCAGCTCGTACCCAAGGCCGAATCAGTCGAGGACCGGTTTCGCTCGATCCGAAAACTCCGGCCCGAATTCCCTCTTCCCGAAAAGGTGATGTCGTTCCACTGGCCGCGTTCGGCGCCGGTCATGCTCGCGAGCGGTGTCTGGCAGCGCCTCGTCGACCGGATAAGCGCGGCCGGTGACGACGAGACGACCGACGAGTGCGGGATGGTGATGGAGCAGATCCTCACCGAGGAGTATCGCGAGGTGGTTGGCGCAATCCGGGGAGCGCAGCATTACCAGACCCTCTGGGAACGGCAGCGGGCATGAGCCGCGCGCTCGATTTCCGCAGCGACACAGTGACGAGACCCTCTGCAGCGATGCGCCAGGCAATGGCGTCGGCCGAGGTGGGCGACGACGTCTTCGGTGATGACCCGACGATCAACCGCCTGGAGGCGATGGCTGCGGAACGAGTGGGCAAGGAAGCGGCCGTATTTGTTCCGAGCGGGACGATGGCCAACCTCCTCGGCGTCATGACCAGCACCCGCCCGGGCGACGAGGTCCTGCTGGGCGATGAGTGCCATATCTTCCAGTACGAAGTTGGCGGTCCGGCACGGCTCGCAATGGTGCAGACGCGCACGTTGCATAATCAGCCAGATGGCTCATTCATCGCCGATGATGTGCGCCAGGCGATTCGCCAGCCCAACATCCACCACCCGCCAACCTCGCTCCTGTGCCTCGAGAACACACACAACCGCTGCGGTGGAGCGGTACTTCAGCCGGAGACTATCGATGAGCTTGCCGGGATCGCACGCGACAACCGTCTCCGGGTACACCTCGATGGTGCGAGACTGTTCAATGCCGCTGTGGCGCTCGGCATAGGTGCCGACCGCCTGGCGCGTGAGTGCGATAGCGTTTCATTCTGCTTCTCGAAGGGGCTTGGTTGCCCGGTGGGCTCAGTGCTCTGCGGGAGCCGGGAGTTCATCGTCCAGGCACGGAAGAACCGGAAGATGCTCGGTGGGGGGATGCGGCAGGCCGGCATCCTCGGCGCAGCGGCGATTTACGCGCTCGAGAACAACGTGAGCCGGCTCGCAGAAGACCATGCCAACGCACGTGCACTGGCGGATGGCCTCCGGAGCATCGAGGGGCTTGCTCCCAACGAACCGGCGACGAACATCGTCGTTGTGGATGTGGCCGGGCGATCGTTGAGCCGCTGGCTGGCTGCGCTGGATGAGGCGGGCGTTCAGGCTGCTCCATTCGGAGCCTCGCGCTTCCGCATGGTGACGCATCTCGACGTAACCGCGGCCGATGTAGAAGAAGCTATCAACCGGATCGAGCGGGCTGCCGGGGCGTTGCTGGCTTGATCCGTCTTGCGCGACTGCTTGGGCTTGGTGTGGCGGGCGCGATGGTGCTCGGAGCGGCGGTAGCGTGTTCGAGCAGCGAACCCGTTATTTCAAAGGTCTTCCAGGCTCCCCCATGGAGCCAGGACGAGTCGTACCCGTATGACTTGAAGGATGACGGCGGGAAACTCTACGGCACCTGTGTACTCGAGACGAAGCTCGAAGTGCAGCCGGGCCAGACGCAGCTCAACCATCTCTGTGGGAGCGGCGGGCCCGAGCGTGATGACCGGACCGTGACGGTGGACTCGAAGACACTACGGCCGATCACGGGAAACCGTACCATCTCCAACAGTTCGACGGGTGAGCGGACCAGTTTCACGACGGTATACAACGATGACACGCGCACCGTGCACCTGACGGCGGATGAGAAGGGCAAGGTTCACGAGGCGGACCGTGACCTTCCCCGGCCGACGAAGGAGAGCCCCGAGCCCGGTTACTATGACGACGAGTCTCTCTTCTGGCTGATGCGTGGTATACCGCTGGAGAAGGGTTGGTCCGGCTCGTACAAGGATGTGAACGCGAGTAACGGGCAGGTTATCACGGCGACGATTTGGGTAGATGACAAGGAGACCGTGAAGCTTGCGTCGGGTACCTACGAGGCCTGGAAGGTACGCCTCGAGACACAGTCGGTCACCCAGTTCTTCTGGATTGATGCAGCGTCGCCGCATGAGGTCGTGAAGGCTCGCATCGAGCGGCTAACGTACGAACTCTCCGGGCGATAACAATCACGAAATCTTATACGCGAACCGCGGTTCAGTGGTTGTTCCGTGGCCGGCTCGCGGCGGAGATCGGGCAGGGCCCGCTGTCACATCAGGGGTAATTTCAGTACCGCCATTGGGGGCATCTATTGGCAACAGGAAGTTCACATGCTTATGTTCCCGGCGGTCGGTTTTTCGCTTGACACCGTCCTGCCGCATCTCGAAGATGGCCCAACGCGCCGCCCCAACGGCACCTCAAGAAGAAGCATGACATCCGTATTCGTCGTCAGCCGCGAACCCCGGATGCGGGCCACTGTGACCGACTATCTCCGTGAACGGGGATACGACACGGCGACCGCAGCCAACTACGATATCGCCATGGAGGCGCTCGGAGGGATCCGCCCCGATGCGATCGTGGCCGATGTCCAGGGTGTGCCCCGGGGTGAGGAAGGCTCGAACTTTTCGCATTTCAATCAGTGGTTGGCGGCGAGCTTCAATTCGCACGCTCCGGTGATGGTGTACCTGTTGCACAAGGGTGCCCGGCGGCCCCATTTCCGGCTCGAGGGGGCGGTCATCAAGAAGCCGTTCCCGATTGAGGCGCTGGGCGAAGCACTTCGCGAACGCGTGGGCCATCCACGCAAGGATGGCGCCGGACCCGGTATCGACCTTGACCTGACGACCAACACGCTTCGAAGTGCGACAGCGGAGACGCACCTGACGAATATCGAGGCGACACTCCTCGCGTACCTCATGCAACACCCGGGCGAGATCCTCCACCCGCGGGACCTCCTTGTGGATGTGTGGCAGTACCACGACGCTGCCGGGGCGAGCACACTCGTCCGCGCCCATGTTTCGAACCTTCGCCGCAAGCTGCGCGACGTACTTGGCACGGCGGACCAGATCCAGACGATTCGCGGCAAGGGCTACCGGTTCATCGCATAGGCGGTTTGGTATGGATGATTCGCAGCTTGCGAACGGCATCGATGTGCGGTGCTGGTTCATGAAGCAGATGTATCGGGCCCGGATTGAGGAGTTGAGATGAAGCTGGCCATCAATATCGGGTATTCGGGAGCCCAGATGCGCCTCCCGCTCGACCTCGTTCTCGAAGTCGAACGGCTGGGCTACGACTCAGTCTGGACAGCCGAGGCGTACGGGTCGGATGCGATCACCCCGCTTGCGTATCTCGCCGCGAAGACGACGCGGATCAAGCTCGGGACGGGGATCATGCAGATACCGGCCAGGACGCCGGCGATGTGCGCGATGACGATGTCGACGCTGGATGCGCTTTCGGGCGGACGTGTGCTGGTAGGGCTGGGCCTTTCCGGACCGCAGGTTGTCGAAGGCTGGCACGGAGTGCCCTATGGGAAGCCGGCGGCTCGAACACGGGAGTACGTGGAGATCCTGCGGAAGATCTGGGCGCGCGAGGCGCCCGTGGAATACCACGGGCAGGAATACCATCTACCCTACACCGGGCCGGGTGCGACCGGCCTCGGGAAACCGCTCAAGAGTATCCTCCATGGCCGCCAACTACCTGTGTACCTCGCCACCATGGGCCCGGTGAACATCCGTGCGACGGCCGAACTCGCCAATGGCTGGCTGCCGATCTGGTTCTCGCCGCAGCGGATGCCGTTGTTCAGGCCAGACCTCGAAGCAGGTTTCGCGAAGGCCGGGAACGGCAAGAGCATGAAAGACTTCGACATTGCCGCCGGCTGCACCGTAGCCGTGGGCGATGATGTGAAAGCACTCCTGGCGATGATGAAGCCGAACCTCGCGCTCTACATCGGTGGGATGGGTGCGCGGGAAAAGAACTTCCATAACGAGATGGCGCGCAAATACGGCTATGTTGAGGCTGCTGAGAGGATCCAGGAGCTCTACCTTGCCGGCCGCAAGCAGGAGGCGGCCGAGGCCGTTCCGGATGAACTCTGCGACGAGATGTCGCTCGTGGGGCCGGTGGATCGAATCCGCGAACGTTACCGGGCGTGGGAGGATGCTGGCGTGAGCACTCTCCTCGTCCAGACGCAGCAAGCTGAGGCGCTCGAACTCATAGCAGACATCACCGGCGCGAGTAAGGGCGTCGTAGCCTGATCGTCGCGGGTCGCGGGAGGCGGCCGGGCTAGCCCGCCTGGTGACCAGGCTCGGTCTCCCATGGGGGCGGGAGCTGATGGTAGCCACCGCCCGCTGTCCAGCCCCCATCGACGTAGAGGATGTGGCCGGTGATGAAGCGGGCGGCGTCGCTGGCGAGGAAGACGACGGCCCCTTCCAGGTCTTCGGGGCGGCCGAGGCGGCCCATCGGCGTACGCTGCTCGGACTGCACCTTTGTGCCCGGGGTCGACTCGAAGACCCTATCCATCATCTCCGTACCCTCGAAGTAGCTCGGGGCAATGGCGTTCACGCGGATGTTCTCGCGGGCGTACTCGAGCGCCAGGACGCGGGTGAGGGCATCGACTCCGCCCTTGGCCGCATGGTACGAGGCGGCGCGGAACTCGCTGCCGACGCGGCCGAGAATGGAGCTGACATTGATGATGTTCCCGCCACCCTGCTTCATCATCTGGGCGCCGGCGAGGCGGCAGCCATTGATGGTGGCGACGAGGTCGAGTTCGATGACGGAACGGATGCGCTTCATGCTCGACTGGTCGTGACGGAGGCCGGAGCGGTCGGTATACCCGGCGTTATTCACGAGGATGTCGAGACTGCCGTGTGTCTCCACCACCCGGGCGATGAGTGCCTCGAATTGGCTCTCGTCGGTGATGTCAGCGGTGAAGGCGCTCGCCTTCGCCCCGAAGCCACGACACATCCCTGCGGTCTGGTCGATGAGCTCCTGGCGGCGGGCCGTCACGACGACTGTTGCACCTGCACGGGCGAGCCCTCGCGCAAATGCGACGCCGAGGCCGCTCGATGCACCCGTGACCAGGGCCACCTTTCCTTCGAGGTTGAAGAGTTCACAGAAGCTCGGGTCCATGCTGCGCCTCCCGGTGTTGCTCGCCGATGGTATCGGTGGAGGAAGGCTCGAGAAACTCAGGGCCGCAGCCGCGGTACACTCCGAGCCTGGTTGCAACGTTCGCGCTCAATGATCGATTCGAGTTCGTGAACAGCGAGATCGACCTGGCCGTCACGATTCACTATTACATAATCGTTGTTTGGGCGATCCTGAAGCTCGGCTTCCAGTTCCTTGAGGCGCCGCCGAAGTGAGCTCCCGTTCTCGGTATTGCGGTTGATGAGGCGTTGACGGAGCACCTCGCGGCTTTCTGCCATGAGGAAGACGAAGACGCCACCCTCGAGCCGTTCGCGCCATTTTCGTGCGCCCTGCACATCGGTGCGGATGATCACATCCTGTCCGGCATCGAGGTAAGGCTCGATCTCACGCCGCTCGACTCCCTTCCAGTCATCGTAGACTCGCGCGAACTCCGCAAATTCCCCGTTGGCGATCTTGGCTTCGAACTCCGGGGTGCTGAGGAAGTGGTAGGAGACTCCGTCGACCTCACCCTCGCGCGGGGCGCGGCTCGTGCTGCTCGTGGCCCGGTGAATACCGGTCCGCTCACGAAGCCGGTCGATGATCGAGTCCTTGCCTACTCCGGAGGGGCCATGGAGGACGATGACGACTGGCCTGTTCGCGCACATCTCAGCCGCTCGCTGCCTGCTGGAGATCTGCCCAGAAGCCGGGGTAGGAGACACCCACTGCGTCATTATCGATGCGCGTGTCACCCTCAGCGAGGCTTCCCGCAACTGCACCCAGCATTCCAATGCGATGGTCGTTTCCGGCATTAATTCGCCCACTCTTGAGGCGGGCCGGCCCATGGATCACGAAGCCGTCGTCTCGTGGAGTGACTCGAACACCCATTCTTCCGAGGGAGCGGACCACGGCTTCGACGCGGTCTGATTCTTTCACGCGAAGCTCGGCCGCATCCTTGACGACGGTTTCGCCATCCGCAAAGCAGCCGAGCACGGCCACGAGCGGCAGTTCATCGATGGCGCGTGGGACGAGGCTCCCGGAGACGACTGTGCCATGCAGGTTCGAGGTTCGAACCACGATATCGGCAACCGGTTCTCCGCCGGTGATGCGCTCCTCCATGAACTCGACCTCGGCGCCCATCGCGGACAGGATATCGAGCAGGCCGGTGCGGGTAGGATTGGTGTTGACTCCCTGGATGACGATCTCGGCGTCCGGGTGGCATGTGCCAAGCACGAGCCAGGGAGCGGCACTCGAAATATCACCAGGAATCCGGAGGGAGTTCGCGGCGAGATTTGAGGCCGGTTCGATGCGGACACAGTTACCGTCGGCGCTGAGTGGCGCACCCATCGCAGAGAGCATGCGCTCGGTGTGGTCGCGTGAGCGCTCAGGCTCCGTGACGATCGTCTGGCCGTCGGCGTAGAGCCCCGAGAGTAGAATCGCGGACTTCACCTGGGCACTTGCGACGGGGCTCGCGTATTCGATGCCCCGGAGCCCGCCACCCTTGATAACGATGGGGGCCAGCGTATCGCCTGTACGCGCATGAATGTGCGCGCCCATCTTTCGAAGGGGCGCGATCACGCGTGCCATGGGCCGTTGGCGCAGGGACGCGTCGCCGGTGAGGACACTCAGGAGGGGGTGAGCAGCGAGCAGGCCGGCGAGCAGGCGCATTGTGGTCCCGCTGTTGCCGCAATCGAGGATGTCCTCGCTCTCGAAGAGGCCATGCAATCCACGGCCGCTGATATGCGCGACCTGCGACCCCTCCGGCCATTCGATATCGATACCCAGGGCAGCAAGGCACCGGGCAGTGGATCGGACGTCCTCGGAATCGAGCAATTGCTCGATCGTGGCGTCGCCATCGGCGATGGCATTGAAGATGAGCGCACGGTGTGAGATCGACTTGTCGCCGGGCACCTGGATGGTGGCACGAATACGCGACGGCCGGTTGACGATCACGGCTCCTCGTCCTTGATCCCGAGTTTCCGCTTGAGGGCGGCGTCGTCGCGCTTCACGGGGGGCCGGGACTGCGCTTCCTTGAGACGGTCATAAAGGCCCCCGACGAAGAGGCGGCCGATGGAGTCCTGGGCAGCAGGTGGGGCAATTCCTTCGGGCATCCGGCGCCTGGGCGGATTCTGAATGAAGTTATCGCGGTCGAGTTGGCTGCTCGTGAAGAGGTCGTAGAGCGCCTCGTTGCCAGATTCAAACGCCTTGCGAATCGTATCCAGCTCGTTCTGAAGCCGGCCGAGCCAGTGGAGCACTGCCTCGCGATTCGTCGTCATGATGTCGCGCGACATCGTAGGGTCGCCACTTGCGAGACGCGTGAGGTCTCGAAAGCCGGGGCCGGCCAGGAGGCTTGCGTCTTCCCAGCCCTGGCTATCGCGCACCATGCGGAAAAGTGCGACTGATGTGAGGAGCGGCACGTGGCTCACTGCGGCGGCGTACTGGTCGTGCTCGCCAGGGTCGACAAAGAGCGGGATTGCGCCGAGTGACTCGACGAGGCCGAGGACGATGCTAACGGCCTGTTCGTCGGCGCGGGGCGAGGGTGTGATCGCCCACGTGGCGCCCGTGAAGAGGTCGGCGGTGGCGTTCTGAGGCCCCGAATGCTCCTTCCCCGCCATCGGGTGGCCACCGATGAAGTGGACGTTCTCGGGCAGGAATTCGGCCGCCCACCGCATGACGTCAGCTTTCGTGCTGCAGGTGTCCGTGACAATGGCGCCGGCAGGCAGGAGCTTACTAATGTCGGCGATTACACGGCGAGCACCCATGACCGGGATACAGATGATGGCCAGGCCAGCTTCGTCGACCGCTTCTTCGAGTGATCCGACTTCCCTGTCGAGTGCACCCATCTTCTTTGCGAGGCGGGAATTGCCCCGGTCGCGGTCGACACCGACTACTTCATAGCCGCGCTCCTTGCGCGCACAGAGGCCGAGGCCGATCGACGTGCCGATGAGGCCAGTTCCAATGATGGCGATACGTGATTGGGCCATGGGTTCCCCGGAGGTTGGCAGGCCCTAATTCGCGGCGTCTGCCTGTTGGAGTAAGGCTAGCACACGATCCCCTCCCGGGGGGCGATGGTGAAGGCGAGCAAGCTCAACGGCCCTTTCCGGTGCACCCGCGGCACGCATCGCCTCGGCACTGGCCCAGGCATGGTTCCTGCTGCGGGCAAGGGCACGCCGGAAGTCGAGATGCGAACGCTCGTTCGCGAGGCAATCACCGGCATGGACCCAGCAGGCAATAACCCACGCCACGCGGTCGATGCGCCGCTGCTTTCCCTTGGCCACATCGTGGAGAAGTGCTGCGACGATGAGGTTGGGATCGGAGTACCCGTGGCTCGTGAGCCAGCGAGCCGTGCGGATGGCGTGGAGCTGGTCGCGAGGAGTTTGCGTGGAGAACAGGCCGAAGAGGTTTCCGCTCAGGTGGTTCCGGGCGAATCCGAGGTCACCCTCATTTGGCGCCTGGCCCGCTTCACAGAACTGGCGGACTCGTTGTCGCATCAGAGCCCTATGAGCCTGAAGACCTGGTTGCTCATGTTGGTGATGAACCAGCCCAGGATGTTGTACTGGGGGGCGACGAAGCCGATGACGAATAGCGTCATGAGGATTCCCATGCCGTAAGGCTCGAGCCGTGCCAGCCCGCGCGATGCCTCGTCCGGGAGAATACCGACCGCGACCTTGAACCCGTCGAGGGGCGGAATAGGGATCAGGTTGAAGCACCCGAGGAGGACGTTGTAGAAGACGATGAATACGAGGAAGAGGCCAATGATCTCGCTGCCGGAGGCATTGGCGATATCATCGAAGCTGGCTACGGATCCAACCATGCCTGTCCGCAGTGGGATAGCGGCAATCACCGCAAAGAAGAGGTTCGAGAGTGGCCCGGCAAGAGCCACAAGCATGTTCCCGCGCTTCACTCCGTTCCGCAGACGATAGGGATTGACCGGTGTAGGCCGGCCCCATCCGAAGCCCACGAGAAACAACATGATGAGGCCCGCCGGGTCGACATGCGCCACTGGATTGAGGGTGAGGCGCCCCTGGCGGGCGGCCGTGTTGTCGCCCAATTCGTTCGCGGCCCAGGCGTGGCAGAACTCGTGGAAGGCGATACCGGTGACGTAGGCCACGAGGAAAGCGGCAAGGTAGGCAATGAGCGCAGGGGGATTATCGAAAAGGCCGCGCAGGTTGTAAAGGAACATGCTCGGAAAATGTTAGCACAGGTGCGCGATTATCCCTGGTAAGAGGCCCGTAAACCTCTCAAACCCTCTTGATAATGCGTTGACGGAACGGATCCGCATTGATACGTTCGCGATGGACCTTCCTGAGGGGGTTCGCCAGTTCGTCGAGTGCTGGCTGTCGGCGGTACCGCGGGGGTACCGGGCTCATTTCGATGCCAACGCTGCCGGGGGAGAGCAACGGCAGCCCGTAGTGGGGCGCATGCAGGCAGCTTGCGTCACGCCACGTCAGCGCGAGGTAAGCCACGTGTTCGTGCCCGGGGTACGCCAGGATTCGCCGGTTCCAGAGCGGCTCCTCCCGTTTGTCCTCGGATTCTTCGCCATCGCGGCGACACTACTTGGCTGGGCGTTCCTGGCCGCCTCACCGATCGCTAACGAATCAAGGACTATCTCGCTGCCGTCCGTGCCGGCCTCGTCGGTTCGGTCTGTTGCGTACGCCGTCCCGGAAGGCGGACGGGACGTGCTCTACGTGCGATCAATCGACGGCGGGAAGCCTCGTGCCATCGCCTCGTTCGCTGTTCCGTACGGATTCGATTCGTTTCGAGCACACGGCATGGCCTCGCCGACGGGAGATACGGTTGCGGTTATCTCAGTAATCGATCCACTGGCGGGCAAGGGACAGCTCACGTTCGTGCATCTCGCCGATGAGGCCCGGATGGAGACCGTAACGGAGATTGACGCGCAAGGCCCACTCGCCTGGAGTGCTCATGGCACGCACCTCGCAACGACGCACACGGCAGCCGCCACTGACGGCAGCCGGGTGGATGTTACTATCGTCCAGGTCGACGCGAGCACCGGTGAGACGGCCGCCCTCGCCGAATTCGACAGCGTGTTCCAGGCGGTCCCGGTGGGGTACAGCATCGATGGGGCGCGGCTGTTCGTGGTCGTCATCGACCAGTCGGGGTCAACGCTCTTCGCGGTTCGGCAGGATGGCGAGGCCGAACGAGTTGCCTCGCTTGCTACGGGCCGCACACGAGACTGGAGCCTGAGCCCCGATGGATCGCGGCTCGCGTACGTGGAGTTCACCACGAGTGGTCGGCGAGGATACGCGGGCCGCACCCTGGTTGTTGCAACGGGTTCGATCATTCCCTCCGAAGGCACGGGAAATGAGTATGGCGCCACCTGGCGGCCGGGCTCACCTATCCCCGATTTCGGTGGCCCTGGTGGGACCATCCGCCTTAGTGACCCGTCGTTGGCGAACCAGTACGTGTTTCCATCGAGCTGGGCCCCCGATGGCAGCACCATGGTCGCGACCATCTACTCCGCCGCCAGCGACCGTGGCGTAACGCCCTCCGAGTCTCTCGAACTCGTAACCACCACCAGCCGCGAACGCCTCGCCGACCAGGCGGGTGCACGGTTCTTTGGCTGGGTCGTGAATCTCGATTGAGCGCCCGGCGGGCGTATGGAGTCAGCTTGGCAGTTTCATTTCGCCACGCGCCCCACAAGGGCCAGATTCAGAACGGACTCATTGTTGCTGCAGTCGCTGCCGCGGCCGCCGCGGTCATACCGATCATCATTGCCATCGTGCTTGGCGTGGGTTCGCCGCGTAGTGCGAGGACGGCTTTCGCAAGCGCACCCGCAGGTGACTACGCGGTCGTCTCGCGCACGGAGGGCGGACAAGACGTCATCGCGGTTGTCAGTTCGACCGACCCGGGCGATGTGCGCGAGGTTGCGCGCGTAAGCCACGTCGATGGATACGCCGCGAACGGGGCGGTGTCGCCCGATGGCAGGCGAGTCGCGCTTGTCGTGGCTGATGGCGGGAGCAAGGCGAACCCGGATGCCGCCCTGGTTATCCTCGACCTGGATTCGGGTGAGCAAACCCGCATCACCGACGGCGTGGACATCCTCCGTACCCCGCTCTGGCTTCCCGATTCGGCTTCAGTCCTCATCAATCGCAATGTGCAGACGAGCGACGGGCGGCAAGCGATACAGGTGCTTCGTGCCGGCCTCGATGGTTCGAAGCCGGTGGAACTCCTCCGCGTTGCAAACGTCCTCGGAGTTTACCCCGTCGGGTTCGACGCCCAGGCGCGGCTCGTTTCCGTGGTCATCGATGGGCGTGGGTCGACATTACTGCGCGACGGCAAGGAACTCGGGCTCCTGAGTGACCAGATCACACGCGACTGGCGGCTAAGTCCCGATGGCATGCAGGTTGCATTCATCGAGTCGGATGTCAGTGCAGGGCTCGCGTACCGGGGGCGCGTGGTGAGCGTGGAGAATGCCGGAACGGGTGTCGCGCACGCTGAGGCGCAGGTCGCGGGCGGGCAGCAGCTTGGGGTCGCCTGGAAGCCAGGAGAAACGGCGCCAGTCTTCGGTCAGGAGGAGAAAACGGCGCCGAATATCGAGCGGATGACGGCACAGGAGATCGACATGTCGCCCGGGTTCGACCTCCCGCTGGCATTCGCCGCGGATGGGAGCGCGCTTGCGGTGAACCACTGGACTGGAGCGAGCTTTGCGGACCCGGGCCATGCCACGCTCCAGATCGTCTCCGGTGACCATCGTGCCGCGATCGAGGGATTCGGGAGGTTCTACGGTTGGGCGCGGCGCTAACTCGAGTGGCCGTTGGTGCGGCCATCGTGCTGGCGGTGGCGGTGGGACTCCTCGCACTCCCACAGGAGGGCCGTGCCGACCACATGCCGTGCCACGCCCCTAACCGGGGATTCGATTTCGATACGCTCGAGCCAGAGAACTACGTGGCAACCTATGGAGCTGCCATCGAACTCGCGACTGCAGGGAAGGCGGTCAGCTTCTCCTACACTCCAGTTGCGGGGGAGACGATCGACGTTCGATACCAGGGCCTCAAGAGCGGCCCGAGGGTAAGCCGCCAGCCCGAGAGCACTGCACTCGCGATCCCGCCGACTATCTACAAGTCGATCGCCTGGATTGAGGCGAACTGGGCGAATGCTGCAGCTTCGGTTCCCTATGGCGGTGTGGGGCCGACACTGGTTTCTGGTGACTGTGGTTATGGCATCGGCCAGATTACGAGTGGCATGGGTCACCTTTCGGCGCCGCCGGCACGCGAGGTTGGCGTCCCGAGCGCCGTGCAGGCGATCATTGGCACTGACCCGCTGTTCAATATCGCTCAGGGTGTCCGAATCCTGGCAGAGAAATGGAACAGCGCACCCCTCGTGAGGCCGATCGCGGGGAACGGCGATCCCTCCGCGCTCGAAGACTGGTACTACTCCATCTGGTCGTACAACGGCTTTGCGTTCAGTAATCACCCGCTCAACCCCGACCGTGACCCGCTCCGGGGTGCGGGGACCAGCTTCATCTACCATTGCTACGACCCGAGCGCCCCGAGCTACCAGGACACGGGCAGCGGCCCGAAGTTCCAGTATGGCGACTACACGTATCCAGAGCGTGTCTACGGCTGCATGCGGTTTCCACCGAAGTTAAAGAGCGGCGCTACCGCGACGGCTTTCGATGCGACGGGCGACCCGAAGTTCATCCCAGGGGACGTAGTCACGGTCGTTGGCGGGGGTTGCATCAATCTCCGGCCCACCCCCAGCACATCTCAGAAGGAGTTGGCCTGCATTCCGTCGGGATCGAAGGTGACCATCCTGGGTGGGCCGCAATCGGGGACCGGCTACGTCTGGTGGAATGTACATACAGACAGGGGCGATGGCTGGATGGCTGAACAGTTCCTGTCGAAGCCGGGGCCGATACCAACAGGCCCGCCTTCCGGGACGCCGCCGGTCGTCGACCCCGCCGGCCGCATGTGGCTACCGCAGGTGTTCAATATGCCTGACTTCTCGAACCCCGCAGTGGCGGGAGCATTCTCGCCGGAGAACTTCAATTTCTGTGATGGCGTCGGCTGGGTTGGCGGCTGTCCTCTCATGGACTTCCCGACGAGCTTCCCGCAGGCCAACCCGCCGGTGACGACCCACCGGGATAGCACACCCCCGACAGACCCGTCGTGGTCGGGAAGGCTGCTGGGGGACCCGAAGTTGCAAATCTCCGGGCCCAGCGCGGCAAGCCTCATCCTCAATCCCGATCGGACGGCAACGAGCGTGACGGTCACGGTGAAGAACCTTGGCACCTGGCTTGGACCGTTCCGCATCCGGACTTCCGCGAACTGGCTCGTTGCGCGGCATCCGGGAGATTCGGCTGCACGCCGGCTCAGTGCCAGTATCGCCGTCGGCAAGGAGACTACTATCGTGACTGGCGCGGGGACGAACAAGAAAACGCAGGCCGGTTACGATAGCGTCCTCACGATTACGCTGGATCCCGCGCTCCTGCCGCCCGGATCATCCACCGGGACAGTCTGGATCGAGCCATTGCTTGGGAGTGGTGCGACCTACCAGCTCAGTGTGCAGGCAACGAATCTCGATGGCAGCCCGGGGGGTGGACAGGGATATCGGGCGGTTGTACCCAATCTTGCAACCGGGCCCTGAGGCGCATATCGCCCTTCAGCCGGCCCCGCCACGGCTGATACATAGCCGTCCGTGGCGCTCGTTTCGCGCCGCCAGCCGAGAAGACGCAAAACACCAGGGTCCGGTAATCGCCGGTTCCTAATGGGCGTGAGCTTCTTCCTGGGCCTTCTTGTGTTCCGCGATCACCTTCTGGGCGATCTGGCCGGGCACTTCGCCATAGTGGTCGAACTCGAGTTCAAAGCCACCACGGCCCTGCGTAATAGACCGCAGGTCCGAGGCGTATCGCTGCACTTCGGCAAGGGGCACTTCGGCCTCGATCACGCTGGTTCCGCCGTCGGGTGTAATTCCGTGGATCTTCGCGCGCTTGGTGTTGAGGTCGCTCACCACATCGCCCGCATAGGCCTCCGGAGCATGGACGCGGATGGTGAGGATGGGCTCCAGCAGGGCGGGTGCCGCGGAATTCACCGCTTCCTTGAGCGCCTGCGACGCGGCGAGCTTGAACGCCATTTCGCTCGAATCTACCGGGTGGTGCTTGCCATCGACGAGGACGACCTCGCAGTCGGTGAGTTCGTAGCCGGCGACGATACCCTCCCTTGCGGCTTCGATGATCCCCTTCTCAACCGCAGGGATGAACTCCTTTGGGACTGACCCACCGACAACCTGGGGTGTGAAAAGAAGTCCAGCGCCCCGCTCGCGGGGCAGGATATTGATGGCGACACGCGCATACTGCCCGTGGCCACCCGTTTGCTTCTTGTGCGTGTAATCGGCGCTCCCCTTCCGGGCGATGGTCTCGCGGTAGGGGACTCGCGGTACGCTCAGGTCCACTTCGATGTTGAACTTCCGCTTGAGGCGTTCAATGGTCACGTCGAGATGGGCGTCACCGAGGCCGGCAAGGATCATCTCGCCCGAGGACTCGTCGCGAGAGATGCGGAGCCCGGGATCCTCCTCCACCAGGCGCTGAAGGCTCGGGCCGAGCTTGTCGACGGAGGCTTTCGAGGCGGGCTTGACAGCCATGCTGTGGACCGGGTTGGGGAACTCAATTGGGGGAAGCTGGATACCTGATTCCCTGGATGCGAGTGTGTCGCCGGTAGCGGTGTGCGCGAGCTTGGCGACGACACCGATATCTCCTGCCGAGAGCTCGGTGACCGCTTCCTGGTCCTTGCCACGTTGGACATAGAGTGTGCCGAGCCGCTCGTCGGTATTCTTGTTCGTATTCCAGAGGTGCATATCAGACTTCACGGTGCCTGTGAGCACGCGGAAATACGTGAGGCGCCCCACATAAGGGTCGGCAGCGGTCTTGAAGACCATCGCAGCGGGGTTCGCCTTCGCGTCGGCGGCTATCTTTTCGCCCTCGGCGGTGATAAACGGGTCGCGTTCGATGGGAGAGGGTCCTGAAAAGGCGATGTTGTGGAGGAGTGGCCTGACACCGATCTGGCGGGTGGCCGATGTGCAGAGCACGGGAACGATAAGCCCGTGGTCGAGGCCCCCATGGAGGACCTTGCGCAACTCGTCCTCGGTCAGCTCCTCATCGGCAAAATACTTGGCCATGAGGTCCTCGTCCGTCTCGACGATGGCCTCGATGAGCTGAGCCCGGAGCTGGTCGGCTTCCTCCCTGTAGTCTGCGGGGATCTCACGTTCCTCGGCCTGCTCGCCAAAGTATGCTTTGCCGTGGAGGAGGTCGATGACGCCCTCGAAGGTGGTGTGCGCTCCGACCGGGACCTGGAGTGGCGTCACCTTCGGTCCCCACTTCTGCTGGAGCTGGGCGAGGACGTTCTCGAAATTCGCGTTTTCGCGGTCCATCCGATTGACGACGATCATCCGGGGGAGTTCGAGCCGGTCGGCGATGCTCCAGGCACGGTCAGTGCCAACCTCGGGCCCTGAGACTGCGTCGACGACGATGATTGCCAGGTCGGCCGCATGCGCACCACAGATGACCTCGGAGATGAAGTCGGCATAGCCTGGTGTGTCGATGAAGTTGATTTTCCTGCCCTCCCATTGCACGGGCAGGATGGAGAGGTTGAGCGAGAACTTCCGTTTGTGCTCATCCTCGTCGTAATCCGAAACGGTGTTCTGGTCCTCGATCGTGCCGAAGCGAGTGATCGCGCCGCTCTCGTAGAGGGCGGCCTCGCCGAGCATCGTCTTTCCGACGTTCCCGTGGCCCATGAGCACGACGTTTCGGATGTCCTCGGTGGCATAGGCGTTCATTAGGCAGGAATCCTCCGATCACTACAGATCCCGGCGTGGGTGCCTGATTCTAGGCACGCCTGCGGGCCGTCTCAACTCCTATCGGTATACGCCACTTGCTGGAGCGCGTCAGCAGCCGCCGCGGGAAGGGGTGAAGGTGCGAATGGTGGTTGCGCGTTCGCCTCTGGCGTGCACCGCACGCTAGACTGGCAAGTGAGCCGCACGGATGTTCGAGAAATGACGCAGAGCTACGTGGCCATCGATATCGAGACGACAGGCCTCGATGTCGAACGGGACTCCATAACCGAGATCGGCGCCGTGCGCTTCGGAGAAGACGGTAGCGAGAGCGAGAGCTTCGAGACGTTCATCAATCCCGGGCGCCAAATTCCGTACTTCATCGAAAAGCTGACCGGCGTGACGAACGAGGCCGTGCTCGGCGCCCCCTCGATAGATGAGATGAGAGAGGAACTCGAGCGGTTCGTGGGCGACGACCCCATCGTCGGCCAGAACGTGGGCTTCGACATCGCCTTTCTCCGCCGGGCAGGTGTGAGGCTGCGCCCGCCAATGGTCATCGATACCGCACATCTCGGGAGGTTGCTGCTCACCAGTGACGGTGCGGCACATGGCCTGCCCGAACTGGCCTCGGCGCTCGGTGTTGAAGCGAGCGTGCACCATCGCGCACTTCCCGACGCACGAACGGCCGCTGGCGTGTTTCGTGCCCTCATGGCCCGTGTCGCCGAACTGCCCGAGACACGCCGGCTCGAGCTGGCGCGGGTGACGGCGATGAACGATCCGGCTCTCGCTGGCGTGATTGGCGGCCCGGGCTGGGAGCTGATGCCGCCCCGTGAGTACACAATCCCGATGCCTCCACCGGTCCCCGACTGGCCGGCACTGGTCCGCCGTGAAACGCCGCTTGCCCTGACGGCAGAGGAGGTTGGCCGCGTGTTCGAGAGCGGGGCAAGCGGGCTCTCGGCGTTCGAGGACCGTCCAGAACAGCTTGCCATGGCCGACGCGGTTCGGGCTGCGATGTCGGATGGCGGGCACTATGTCATTGAAGCCGGGACGGGCGTGGGCAAGTCGCTTGCGTACCTCGTTCCGGCCGCGCTGCATGCGTTGCGCAACGGTGAGCGCGTGGTCATCTCCACGAACACCATCAACCTCCAGGAGCAGCTCTACGCGAAGGATGTGCCTGCGCTGCGCCGGATGCTGCGTGCTGCGGGGGTGATTGAACGCGACGAGGAGCTCCGGGCGACGGTGCTCAAGGGCCGCTCCAATTACCTCTGCATGCGCCGCTTCGTGGCGAGCTACCTCTCGAATCTCGGTGACCCGGATTTTGGGGAACTGGCCGCATCGCTTCTCCTCTGGCTGCCAACGACCACGACCGGGGACCGGGCGGAGTTGCCACTCGATCGCATGGACCGGAATACCTGGCAGCGATTCTCCGCCCAGGACACGGATTGTCTCGCGAAGCAGAACCGCTACGTTCGCGATGGGAGCTGCTTCCTTCAGCGTGCCCGGAAGGCCGCCGAGTCGGCGCACATCGTCATCGTGAACCACGCACTCTTGCTGGCCGATCTTGCCTCGGGCGGCAACGCTTTGCCGTCATTCGACCACCTGGTCATCGATGAAGCGCACAATCTCGAAGATGTCGCGACTACCCAGTTCGGTGGGAGTGTCGGGCGCCGCCTCCTGAGTGAAGCGCTCGAAGGGTTGCACCGGCGAGGTTCACGTGAACAGCGGGAGGGAGGGGTTGCCGTACTCCTGAAAGGGTTCCCCGACGATAGTGTGAAGGACGCCGGGCGAGCACTGGAGACGGCGGTGGCCAATGCCCAGGCAGCGCTCGTGCCGTTCTTCACCGACCTTGCCCGGGAGCTTCCCAGGGGTGAGGACGATCGCCTGCTGGTGACCCCGGCCGTTCGCGCCCGAGAGACGTGGACTACCGTGGAACTCGGCTGGGCCGAAGTAGACCGCGCGCTTCGTGGGGCTCTGAGTGCCGCGAACTCGGCTGCTCGCGCCGTCGGTGATGCCGTTGCCGTTGAGGAGAGTGAGGCACTGTCGGGAGAGGTTGAATCCGCGTGCCGGCGAGTTGATGAGCTGCGCGGGTTCCTTGGTGAGGTGATGAAGCCGACGGGAGAAGAGACGATTGTCTGGCTTGCACGCGAGGGTGAGCAGGGTGGTACCAGGGGCCAGCAGGCGGCATCGTTCCACGCCGCACCACTCGACGTCGGCCCGAGGCTCTGGGAGGAATTGTTCGCGAAACGGCGGACGGTGGTTGCGACGAGTGCGACGCTGAGCGCGAATGGAAGCATGGACTATACGATCCGGCGACTGGGGCTCGAGTCACCTGAGACGCTGCTGCTCGGCTCCCCTTACGATTACCGGAACGCGACGCTCCTCACGAGCTTCACCGATATCCCGGAGCCGAACGATCCGGGATACATCGACGCAGTCTGCAACGCGCTCATCGAACTGGTTCGTGCCTCCGAGGGCCGGGCGCTCGCACTGTTCACCTCGCATGGAGCGATTCGGCAGGTCTACCCGCGCATCCGCGAGGCGTTGGACGATGACGGGATCACGGTCCTTGCACAGGGGCTCGATGGCACGCCCAGACGGCTCACCGACCTCCTCCGCGAGCAGCCGCGCACGCTGGTCCTCGGTACGCAGAGTTTCTGGGAGGGTGTGGACATCCGAGGGGATGCTCTGTCGCTGCTGATCATCGCGAGGTTGCCGTTCGCCGTGCCAACCGACCCGGTGTACAGGGCGCGTTCGGAGCAGTATGACAACCCGTTCATGCAATATGCCTTGCCATCATCAATCCTCCGCTTTCGCCAGGGATTCGGCCGGTTGATTCGCGACCGTGAGGACCGTGGAGTGGTCGCAGTGCTCGACCGGCGCATCTGGGAGAAGAGCTACGGCGCACGGTTCGTCGCGGCGCTACCCGATTGCACCCGCCTTCGCGGCGATACCCACGACGTGGCATTTTCAATTCGAGAGTGGCTTGACCGATGAGACTCGAATTTCCTGTCGAAGGGGAGCGTGTGCGGCTCGACGAGAGGGATGGCGCGATTTGCATCGTCAGGCGGTCGGATGACTGCGTGGTCGGGCATGTTGAACTCGAGGGTGGTGAGGCTGCGGTCACGGTCCGTGCTCTCTGTATCGATGAATCGTACCGCTCGTACGGGTGCGGGTCGGAGACCGGGTTTCTACTGGTGAGCGCGGCCAGGCAGGCAGGCTATGCGTGCCTGAAAGCGTGGGCGCCCCCGGATCGGGGTCTGGCGGTGTACTTCTGGTTCCGGATGGGGCTGCATCCGCTCCATGGCGAAGGACCTGCGGGCGGAATCTGGCTCGAGAAGGACTTTCACTGAAGGCCATCACCGGGGTGGCTGCTGATGCCATGGATAGGGTGAAGCGCCTGCCGGCGTCGGGAGAATGCAATGGTTCGTCATCCGTTTACATGGCTCCTCTTTGCCACGGTTATCGATACGCTGTGTGCGTTGACGCTGATCGCAGTAGCGGACGCCCGCGGCCACACCCGGATGTTCGCCTTCTGGGCAGCGCTCGGGTTCGTCGGTCTCGTCGCGGGGTTGCTGCTGATGATCGCGCTGCCCGGCGAACCGAAGCCCCCGGCGGCGCCGTTGCAACCTTCGAACTAAGAATGTTTTACTCGGTGCTGCGAGCTTTGCCTTGAACTCGTCGTGGAGTGGCACTGGCTGCCCCACGACGTAGAGGAAGGAGTAAGCGCCAAAGGCACCGACGTGTTTGAACTCCTGGCACAGGTTCGTGACAGGCTTTCGAAGCCGGGGAATGACGCGAGATAGTTGGCGGAGCCTCTGTGATGCTCATCGAGTGTGAGCATGGCATTGGCGTTATGGATGGTTCCCTCGATCTTCCGCCGGTTGCGAATGATCCGGGGGTCGGCCGCCGGTGTGTTGCTGTCGGCCGGTGAGAGACTCGTGACGTACTCAGGGTCGAATTCGTGGAAGGTGTCGCGGAAGCCGCTCCATTTGGCTTCAACGACGTTCCAACGCATGCCGCTTGCGAAGGCGGTCTTGCTGATGACCTCGAGGTAGCCGGCGAGCTTCACGGGCTTGATGATCCCAGGTGGCTGCATGGAAAGTCCTTTCCCTGGTGTCGCGCGGGTTATCCAGTTGCTTTTCGCTGTCCCTTTGCTTTCCAGGTGTCCTCGTAGCCCTGGGAGTACCAGGCGCCTGTGCGGAGGTCGCGATAAAGAGTGAGGCGGCGGCCGCCTTCGAGGCCGACCACAAAGTAGCGCCGGGCGATCTCCTCGCGCCACCACTCGTCATCGATTCGCCAGGTGTCGTGGATAGCGCGCACCGGGCGATAGACGCCCCTCCAGAGCATTGCGCGGGGAAGGCCGTTATCGCCTGCATCGACGGTAATTGGTTGGGGCTCGTTCAGCCGCCGAAGGCCACCAGCGCCAGTTGCCGCTCGGGAATTCTCGACCATGGTTGCACCTCGACTATCCGATACACCTGCGGCTGACCCTCGCGGGCGTTGAGTTGCTCGATTGCGTCCAGTAACTCGCGGCGGCGCCTTGGGCCAACCTGCCAGAGATTCGCCTGGTGACCGTATTCGCTACAGAGCCCGGAAAGTGTCACGCCGACGGAGATGGCGGGAGCGGTGAGCTGCAGCCGATCGACCCGGCTTTTCACCACCAGGAGCATGCGCGCCGGATCGCTCGTCGGCTCACGAAAAACGAACTTGCGGGTGACCTGCTCGCCGCTTTCGAGGCCGATCCTCCAGTCGAGACGGCGAAGCGTCTGCCCGCGCATCTCGGGGCGGTTGAGTGACCGCTGCAGCAGCCCGCGTGTCCCAACCATGATCGGCTCAGCGAGGGTCGTTGGTGCAGGGAGGTCAATCTCGTCGCTTACTCGTAGTTCCTCGCGGCGCGGCACGATGCCGGTTTCGTCGTGCCCATGTGCCAGTTCCCAGGCGCGCGCCCCATCGCGTCCGAACTGCGCTTGCATGGCCGAGAGCGAGAGCCCGGCAACCTGCTCCAGGCGTTCGAGCCCGAGCAAGCGCAACCGTACGTGCATCAGGGGTGGCACGGGCAAGACTTCGACGGGTAGATCGGCCAGGAATGCTCGTTCGCCACCGGGGGGGATGAGGACTGCTCGATTTTGGAATTTGGATTTCCGGTCTTGGTTTGGGCCTTGCGGGTGAGCAGCAGGGACGATGGTCCGCGAGTGGTACGGATCGTCGCGCCGGAATTCGTTCGAATCGGTAATCGGCAATCGGCAATCGGCAATCGTCGCCGCATGCGCCGCGAATATCGTCTCGGCACCAGCGAGGTGGATAGGAAGGCCGGTGGCCAGGTGCGCGGCTTCGTGGAGGTCGTCCAGGTAGGTCTGCTCATCGACACCGGTCATACGAGCGAGGCCGTCGACGTCGAAGTGCACGTGGCCGGGAGCGATACTTTCGAGTGCAGGGCTGTAGAGCTGGAGGAGATCGAGAATCCGGGCGGCCTCGGCTGCAACCAGCGATTCCTGCAGTGGAAAGAAGACCGCCGATGGGCAGAGTGCGAGTGCGCGGCGTAGCGTGGCACCGACATTCACGCCCTTCACTGCAGCCTCGTCGGAGCAGGCAGTGACCCTGGCGTGCTCCTCGGGCGAACCGCCGATCACGATCGGCCGGCGCGTAAGCTCGGGCCGATCGCGCCGGGTGAGTGCGACGAGAAAGTTGGGGACGAGGAGGCAGGCCACGTTCATAGGATCTCGAAGAATAGAACAAGCGTTCTAAGATCTCCAGATCCGAGATGTGAAGATTTCGCCGGCGAAGGAGACCGGTACACTCTCCCGATGCCGAATCGCGATCTACCCGCCGTGTTTCTCGACGATGGAGGGGTCCTCAATGACAACGCTCGCCGCGCGCCCCAATGGCGAAAGCTCCTCGGCGAGGATGGACAGCTTCTCCACTCACGAGGAGTACCAGCGCGACTACGATCTGGCGTGGGCCCGGGGCAGGTGTGAGTTCGTGGGTGTGCCGGCCCCGAGTACTACCGGCGAGTGTTCGAACGGGTAAACGTGAGGCCAGCGTCGGCGATGGTCCTGGAAGACAGTGAGCCTGGCTGCAGGTGGGCGTTCGAAGCTGGCGCTATGGTTATCCGCGTAGCCCGAGAGGGCGTTGCCGGGGGCAGGGATACCGTTCCAAACTTCACTTCAGCAGCCCGGTGCCTCGTCGAGACGTACTGCTAGTCGAGCGGTGGCGCCTCTTCGAGCGCTTCCACGTGTTCTGCTGTTGCCGGCGTGGTGGTGATACCTGCGGTCTCGAGCACGGCTTCGAAGGACGCGATCGCGACTTCGATCTGGCTGTCATCGGGTACCTTGGTGGTGAGCGCCTGGAGCGCGATATTCGGGACGAACATGGCATGGACGAAGGCATTCCCGCCGAAGCGCGCACCGAGCCGCAGGATTTCGTAGGCGACGCCTGCGACGACCGGAATGAATACGATGCGCGAGACGGTGCGCACGAGGATGCCACGGTCGACGGCGACATCGAACGCGAAAAAGGTGAGCATGGCGACCACGACGACGACGAGCAGGAAGCTCGTGCCGCAGCGCTGGTGCTCCTTGGGAAAGGGACGTACACCCTCGACCGTGATGGGTGCGCCGGCCTCATAGGCATGGATAGTCATGTGCTCGGCACCGTGATACTGGAAAACGCGGCGAATGTCGGGGATGAGCCCGATGAGCGCGATGTAGCCAACGAAAATGACCAGGCGGACGATTGCCTCGGTCCCAACGATGACGAAGCGGTTGGCATCGACGAGTTCGAGCAGGTTGGCAAGCAGAATGGGTGCTGCGAAGAAGATGCCGATGACGAAGAGGAGCGCGACGGCCATCGTTCCCCAGAAGACCCCCTGGGGAAATTCCGCCTCCTCACCGGTACCGTCGGATTCATCGAAGGCAACCTGGGAGGAGTAGTTGAGCGCGCGCATACCAAGGGCCATGGTTTCCCAGAGGACGACGGCGCCGCGGATCAGGGGGAGGCGGCGTGCCCGGCCCGTGTAGAGCCCGCCGAGTTGCTCGGAGTGGCTGACGATATGCCCGCGGGGGTGGCGAACTGCGACAGCCATGTGTTCCGGGCCCCGGATCATGACGCCTTCGATGACAGCCTGGCCGCCGTAGTACACGTTGACGGGCTGGGGCTCTGGCGCTCGCTTCATAGACCCTCGCGGAATTGGAGAAGGGGCGCCACGAGGGCGCCCCTTCATTATGCGCGTAATCGCTTTGTGGGCGTGGGTTACTTCTGGGCCATCTTGGCGTAGCGGCGGTTGAAACGCTCGACGCGGCCGGCGGTGTCAACGATGCGCTGCTCGCCTGTGAAGAACGGGTGGCACAGGTTGCAAACGTCGAGGTGCATGGCCGAGCGAGTCGACCGGGTCTTGATCTCGTTGCCGCAGGTGCAACGGATGATGGCTTCTTCGTACTTCGGGTGAATGTTCGTCTTCACCTCAGGATCCTTTCCTACTGGGCCGCGACTGTTTCGAGGGCGGCGGGGTATACGCTGATCTTCTTACGGCGGCCCTTGGCGAATGGCTCGAACTTCACGTGCCCATCGATGAGCGAGAAGATCGTGTAATCGCGGCCGAGGCCGACATTGTTGCCCGGATGGAAACGGGTGCCGCGTTGGCGGAGGATGATGGAGCCGGGCTTCACCACTTCTCCATCATAATGCTTCACGCCAAGCCGCTGGCTCTGGCTGTCGCGGCCGTTCTTTGAGCTGCTAACGCCTTTCTTGTGCGCCATTGTGCCTAACCCTTCGAGATCGATTCAACGACGAGCCTCGTCACCGGCTGGCGGTGGCCGAAGGTGCGCCGGTAGCGGACCTTGTTCTTGTACTTCATGAAGCGGATCTTCGGCGTCTTGCCATGCTGCTCGATGCGGGCAGTGAGGCTCGCGCCGGGTACAAGGGGTGTACCAACCGTCACGTTCGTGCCATCGAGGAGCATGAGGACGTCTAGCTGGACGCGTTCACCCGGCTCTCCGGCCACCCGGCTCATTTGAAATTCCTGCCCCTCGATGAGGCGCATCTGTCGCCCGTCGGCGCGTACGATCGCTTCCATTGTGTTCTCCAGTGTTCCGTGGACAGTATTCCAGTCTAGGAAGGCTGCACGGGTTAGGTCAACGAAAACGGCCCGCGGGGCCGCTTTCGTGACGGTGCGATGAGGTAGGGATGGATTCAGGTTAGGGCTGGGTGCCTCCATCCAGGCGTGCCTGGCTCCCGCCTTCCCAGGCGAGGCCGCCGGGTGCGGGCTTTGGTTCGAACACTGGCCGGCGTGGCTCCTCGGAAACCGGCGGTGGTGCACTCGGTGTCTCATCCCGTGTTTCGCCAGGCGGTGGCCACGGCGCGCTCGGGTCACTATTGAGGAGCTTTGTCAGTTGCTCACCCTCGAGCGTTTCGACGTCGAGAAGAACGGTGGCCAGCTTGTCGAGAAGGTCGCGATGCTCGCGGAGGATGTTCCGCGCACGCTCCTGGGCTTCCTCGATGAGGCGGCGGACCTCGTCGTCGATCTCCTCGGCGATCTTCTCACTGTAATTACGTGTCTCGGAGATTTCACGCCCGAGGAAGACCATTTCGTCCGTCTTGCCAAAGGTTCGCGGGCCAAGGCGCTCACTCATACCCCAGCGAGTGACCATTGCGCGGGCGATACGCGTGACCTGCTCGATGTCGTTGGAGGGACCCGTCGAGGCTTCGCCGAAGATAAGCTCCTCGGCTGCGTGACCGCCGAGCGCGGTGCAGAGTTGGTCGCGGAACATGCTGCGCGTGCGGTAGTGCGACTCCTCGTCGGGGAGGAAGCGGGTATAACCACCGGCCATGCCACGAGAGACGATCGTGACCTTGTGGGGCGGATCATGGTGTTCCATGAAGTGGGCAACGACGGTGTGGCCACCTTCGTGGTAGGCGGTGACCTTCTTTTCGTGGAGGCTCATCACACGGCTCTTGCGCTCGGGGCCAGCGATGACGCGGTCAACGGCCTCTTCAAACTCGCCCATCGTGATGATCTTCTTGTTGCGGCGTGCAGCAAGGATCGCTGCCTCGTTGACGAGGTTGGCCAGGTCGGCGCCGCTGAAGCCGGGTGTCGACTTTGCGAGGGTGGTGACGGCCACGTCGTCGGCGATCGGCTTCCCCTTGGTGTGAACATTGAGGATCGCCTCGCGGCCCTTCACGTCGGGGGCATCGAGGATGACCTTGCGGTCGAAGCGGCCCGGACGCAGGAGGGCCGGGTCGAGGATGTCGGGCCGGTTGGTGGCAGCGATGACAATTACGTTGGTGCCGGTATCGAAGCCATCCATCTCCACGAGGATCTGGTTCAGGGTTTGCTCACGCTCGTCGTGCGAACCACCGAGGCCGGCGCCGCGTTGGCGGCCCACTGCGTCGATCTCGTCGACGAAGACGATACACGGGGCGTTCTTCTTCGCCTGGTCGAAGAGATCGCGGACGCGGCTGGCGCCCACGCCGACAAACATCTCGACGAATTCCGAGCCGGAAATACTGAAGAATGGAACACCCGCTTCGCCTGCCACGGCCCGCGAAAGGAGTGTCTTACCAGTGCCGGGAGGGCCGACGAGGAGGACGCCCTTGGGAATGCGAGCGCCAAGTGCAGCGAACTTCTCCGGGTACTTGAGGAACTCGACGACTTCGGCAAGCTCCTCCTTGGCTTCATCGACGCCGGCGACGTCCGCAAAGGTGACCGTCACCTTGCTGCCGGTGAAGAGACGGGCGCGGCTTTTACCGAAGCTCATCGCCTGCGAATTGGAGCCCTGGGCCTGGCGCATGATGAGCAGCAGGAAGAGGCCGAAGAGCAGGAACGGGAGAATGTTGAGGAGGAGGCCAAGCCATGGTCCGAAGCCAGAGCTGTCCTTGTACTCGAGATCGACGGCAGGGGTGTTAGCCGGGACATTGGTATGTGAGAGGGCGACCCCCTGGTCGGCGAGCAACTTCTCGAGGTCGCTGTTGGGGCCGATCTTCGAGGAGACGACGACGTTCTTACCGCGCTCCTCGCGGTTGAGCGTCACCGTCAGGTCGCGCCCATCGACGACAATCTTCTTGATCTCGTTGTTCTTTGCCTTCTGGACGACGTCGCCGATCGGGATCGACTGGTGGTCGTCGCCACTCGAGAAGAAGGCGAAGACGATGGCAATCACCGCGACGAGGATCAGCAGGTAAATGAAACTGTTGCGTAGCCAGCGGGAATACAATACAGGCACTCCATCGTGCGGCCGGCGGGGGCCGCTCGTGTCCTCCGAGTATAGCAGACACGGAAGGACCACTTGCTGCAGGGGTAAGCTCCCCTTCACGCCTTTGAAATCCCTGACCGTTAGCCGGTTATCGTCTGCTCCAAGGTGGCATTGCAGTTGTAACGCAGCCAGGCGAAATGCCGTGACCATCGCTGGCTGCTAGACTGGCTCGGCCCGGCTGCGTGAGTAGCACCGGGAGCATTACTGGCTGAAGGACACTGCTGCATGAAGCTTGCGTTTGTTGGGGGAACGGGCCCCGAGGGCCTGGGACTCGCGATGCGCCTGGCGAACGCCGGCCATGAAATTGCAATCGGCTCGCGCTCGCGTGAGCGGGGCGAGGAGGGCGCGGCACGTATCCGTGAAGCGGTGCCCTCGGCCACCGTGAGCGGTGGGGAGAACGCGGAGGTGGTGGGAGATGCCGATGTGGTGTTCCTCACGTTTCCCTATAGCGGCCAGCACCCGACGCTCGAGCAGCTTGGCGGCCGGCTCGATGGCAAGATCGTTTGCGATGTGGTCGCTCCCCTCGAGTTCCAGCAGGGTATCGGTGCGGTGGCACTGAATGTGCCGGCAGGCAGTGCGGCGCAGGAAGCGGCAGCACAGTTGCCGAACGCACGTGTCGTCTCGGCGTTCCAGAACATGAGTGCTGAGAAGCTGATGGAACTCGATCATCCGATCGATTGCGACGTGCTGGTGTGCGGCAAAGACGCCGAGGCCAAGCAGGTGATCATCGGGCTGGCCAACCAGATCGACGGAGTTCGCGGTGTCGACGCGGGAGGGCTTTCACAGAGCCGCTACGTGGAGATGATGACATCTCTCCTGATCAACTTGAATCGGAAACACAAGACGCAGACGAGCATCAAGATCGTCGGTATCTAGGAAGCCTCGGAGGGAGTCAATGCCCGGAATCTCCATATTTGGTATCCCCGGACTGCCCGAAATCACCCCGGGGACGGATCTGGCGGCCGCAATCTTCGATGCCGCGGCGGCCGCAGGATCGCCGCTTCAATCAGGTGACATACTCGTCATAACGTCCAAAATCGTTTCGAAGGCCGAGAACCGGATAGTCGAACTCTCGAGGGTCGAGGTGTCGCCATTCGCCCGCCAGTATGCGGAGAAATGGGAGAAAGAGCCGGCGATCGTCGAGCTTGTGCTGAATGAGGCGAGGCGTGTGGTGCGCCAGGTCGGCCCGGTACTCATCACCGAAACACATCACGGATTCATCTGCGCGAACAGTGGCGTTGACCAGTCGAGTTCGGGCGGGCACGGGCTGGCGGTGCTCCTCCCGGCCGACCCCGATGCGAGTGCGGCGGGGATCCGCAAGTCGCTGGCGGCGCGCGGCATTGATGCCGCAGTCATCATCTCCGACACATTTGGCCGGCCGTGGCGTGAAGGCCAGACGGATATCGCCATTGGGATCGCAGGAATGAACCCGGTCTATAGCTATATCGGGCAGGTCGACCCCCACGGCCATGAGTTCCGCGTTCAGGCCCTGTGTACGGCAGATGAACTCGCCGGGGCGGCCGAACTCGTGAAAGGCAACGTGAGCCGCATCCCTGCGGCTGTGATTCGCGGGTTCAGCTGGGAGCCCGATGATGATGCAACGATGAAACTCATCCTCCGCGATAGTGAGCGCGACCTCTTCCGCTGATCCGCCGAATACGGGTAGCCACGCGGACACACCTGTCGAGAGATTACGGGCGGCCCGTTTCGACCACGGCCGCGCCGCGACGTAGTAGCTCGCTGTCGAGCGTGACCAGCCGGTCGCCAAGGGTGTCGGCAACGGCCAGGTAGAGGGCCTGCGCGTTCGACACCGGGTGATCAGAGGCGATGGCTGCCGCACGCTCCGCCAACGGGAGGGCGACTGGCAGCAGTTCGAAGAGCGAGGAATGCCGGAGATGAGCGCTAACATCACGGGCGAGTTGACGGTCACTGGTCCCCGTATGAATGGCTTCTGCAACTTCACCAAGGGCGGTCACCGGGGCACGAAGGGGTTCACCGTCGGCGATCGCCTCGCGAAACCACGCCAGGCAGCTAACGTGTTGCGGGTCGGCGGCGTTGAAGAGCGCGACGATAACGCTTGAATGGACGACAGTCACCGGGCTCCCTCGGGGTTCCACGAGGCGCCGACTTCGTTCGCTATCCGGTCAATCGCGGCGAGTTCAGCGGTCGCCTGCGAGCGGGCGACACCAGCGATATCGCGGTCCGAATAGGGGCGGAGAGTGGCGACTGGCTGACCGTTGACGGTGATCACGAAGAGCGCGTGTTCTTCGCGCACGGCCCGGACGATCTGGGTCGCTTCATTCTTGAGCTGCCGCACGCCGATGGTTCGCACGGGTTCCTCCGAGGGCGTGGAGTGTGGCCACATCGTCGCCACGGTGACGAACAGGGACAAGTGGAGGCGGTTGTCGCTTGTCTCCCGGCAGGGGCTGCTCCTACAGTGCATCGATGGCCGGCGTCATCCGAGTCAAGTGTCTCCGGCCGGGTGCACGGCTCCCCTTCCGTGCTACGCCGGACGCATCAGGTTACGATCTCTTCGCCTCGCTCGAAGAGGGCGAGGTTATCGTTGGCCAACGCCCGGTCTTCGTCCCGACGGGGATCGCGATTGAGGCGCCCCCCGGGTTTGATGTCCAGGTTCGGCCACGCTCGGGCCTTGCCCGCCAGGGGGTACTCTGCACATATGGGACCATCGACTCGGACTACCGGGGGGAGTTGATGGTGACGATGTACACGGTGGCGCCGGAAATCGAGCACCTCATTCGCGACGGTGACCGGATTGCGCAGATCGTCATCAGTCGCCTGGCCGATGTTGGCTTTGCGGAGGCCGACGAGTTGAGCGAGTCGATTCGTGGAGCGGGCGGACATGGGAGTACGGGCCGCTGAGTCTTTGGCAGTAAGGCCAACCTCGGCTATCCTCGAACGGTTACGTCCAGCAAAGGTTGACACGATGGCATACGAACTCGACGCGCTCGTACCGACGCAGCAGCGTACCGATATCCCGGATTTCAATAGTGGCGATACCGTCCGCGTGCACGCCAAGGTCGTCGAAGGCGATAAGGAACGGATCCAGGTCTTCGAAGGCGTGGTGATCCGCAAGCGGATGAAGGGGATCGTCTCAAACTTCACGGTCCGAAAGATTGCGAGCGGGGTTGGCGTTGAGCGTACCTTCCCCGTAAACAGCCCCCGCGTTGACAGGGTAGAAGTTGTTCGCCTTGGCAAGGTTCGCCGCAAGAACCTGTATTACCTCCGCGGCCTGACCGGGAAGGCAGCGCGCATCAAGGAACGGCGGCTCGCATAGCGCCACCCGGGCAGACACGACGGATAGGGCCACCTGAATCGGGTGGCCCTATGTCAATTATGCTGTATTGATAATCGTTTGCATCCAGTAAACTATCTGAGTACAGTACGTTCCACGTTCACGCCCGCGTCAACGGGGAAGGACCTGGCATGACCACCGACGATGTCCGCCCGCTCGGCGAAATCCTCAGCACCCGTGAGCGCTGGGCACTCATTGTCAGCCTCATGCTCGCGATGTTCGTCGGTGCGATCGATCAGACGGTGGTATCGACGGCAACCCCGAGCATCCTCGCTGATCTGGGTGGATTTGGATTGCTCTCGTGGATGTTCACGAGCTACATGCTCGCTTCGACGGTGGTCATCCCGCTGGTCGGCAAGCTCTCGGATATCTACGGTCGCAAGCTCTTCATCATCACCGGGATCCTCATCTTCATGATGGCGTCGGCGGCTTGCGGAGCGGCACCGACGATGGTGTTCTTGATCCTGACGAGGGCGGTCCAGGGCATCGGCGGGGGCATGATCTTCGCATCGGTTTTCGCCAGCATCGGTGACATCTTCGCACCGGCAGAACGCGGCAAGTACATGGGCCTTTTTACTGGAACGTTCAGTGTTGCCAGCATCCTTGGCCCAACAGTCGGTGGCTTCCTGACGGACTCCGTGGACTGGCGCTGGGTGTTCTATATCAACGTACCGTTCAGCATCGTCGCGATTCCTGCTATCTGGATCAACCTGCCCACCCGGCGTGGCACGCGGAGGCCGAAGATCGACTTTCTTGGGGCTGCGGTGTTGTCGCTTGCGTCGGTCCTGCTGTTGCTTGCGCTTGTATGGGCTGGCGACAAGTTCGACTGGACAAGCTTCGAGATCATCGGGCTCCTGGGCGGAGCGATCGTACTCACCGCGCTCTTCGTGATGCAGGAGGCGCGCCACCCGGAGCCGATGCTGCCGCTTCACCTCTTCAAGAACCCGGTCTTCGTCGTATCCAACATCATGGTGTTCGCCCTGGGTGTCGGGATGTTCGGAGTTCTCGCCTACCTGCCGACGTTTGTTCAGACAGCGCTCGGTGCATCGGCGACGGCTTCAGGTATCATCACAACCCCTCAGTCGCTGGGTATGCTCGCGGCAAGCATCGTGGGTGGCCAACTCATTTCGCGCACGGGGAAGTACAAGTTCCTCACCATCCTCGGATCGATCATCGTTGTCGGCTGCATGGTTGGGCTTGCGCGCCTGGACGTGACCACGCCGAAGACCATGATCAGCCTCAACATGGTGGTGCTGGGGGTCGGTTTTGGCCTCGTCATGCCGACGATGTCGCTCATCGTTCAGAATGCGGTGCCCTACCAGTTCCTCGGAGTGGCGAGCAGTTCGAGCCAGTTCTTTCGCCAGATTGGGACCGTGCTGGGCACGGCGGTCTTCGGAACCGTGCTCGCGACGACGTTCCACAGCGCCTTCACCGAGCAGCTTCCTGAGGCTGACCGGCAGATGCTGCCGCCGGCCATCATCCAGGAATTCAACGACCCGACGCTGGCACTCGACAAGCTGACGTTCGCAAAAGTGAGACAGGAGGTCCGTGCGCTTTCAGCAACGGACGGTGAGCGCCTGCTCGCGGATGCTGAGGCAGCGCAGAAAGAGGCGGTAGCCGTTGCGATTCGCCGCATCTTCCTGGGATCGCTCATCGTCTCCGGGGTCATGCTCATTCTGAGTCTCCTCATCAAGGAGATCCCGCTCCGGCGCGATATCCGCACGGTTGAACCCGCGCCGGACGGTCAGCCGGCTCCTGACGGCCTCGAGTTCGAGGCTCCGCCCGCGATTGGGCATTAGGGACGAAGCTTAGTTTTCAACAGAGGCAATGAACGCATAGAGCGGCTGCCCGCCCGCCACGGCCTCGAGTTCGACTTCGGGGAAGAGGCGGCGAATCTCGAGCCTCGCCTCGTCGAAGGCCGTGGCAGAAACATCGTCGCCGGAATAGATGGTGACGAGCGCTCCGGGTGCGACGCCTGCGGTACGAAGCCCCTCGGTGAGTGCCTCGACCGCCGACGCTGCAGCGGCCACCAGGCGCCCATCAACGAGGGCAATGGCCTGGCCCGTTGTGATGGCGATGCCTTCGACTTTCCGGTCGGCCGCGGCGATCGTCACTTCGATCGTCCGGACTGTTGGTGTACTGGCACTCATCTCGGCCACGTTTATGGCCGCACCGACTTCGGGGTTGAAGGCGACGAGTGCTGCGACACCCTGGGGTAGTGACTCGGTGGGGACGACATGGAGCGTACAGCGCGCAAGGGTTGCCGCCTGGCGCGCGGACAGGACGACATTCTTGTGATTGGGCAGGACGATGACGTCGGGAACGGAGAGCGCATCCGCTGCCGCTGCGATGTCGCCGGCGGGCGGTTTCACGACTTCGCCAAGGTCGGCAACTTCGGCGCCGAGACTGGCGAACACCTGGTTGAAGCCTTCCCCGTGGCTGAGAGCGAGCACAGCGACCGACCGGCCGGCACCGCTCCCCGTCTCACGGAAACGGCGATGCTGGGTGTCCATGTTCTCAACCTTGAGGCGGGAAATGTGGCCCCTGCGTTCTGCTTCGGCGATGAGTGCATCTGGGTCGGAGGTGTGGACATGGATGCGGCCTGCATCGGCGTCGCCGATGACGACGACAGAACTGTTTGTCCCGGTGGACAGCCAGGCTCGAAGAGACTCGAGATCGAGCAATTGACCGCTCAATGGTTCGATGAGGAACTCCGTACAGTAGCCGAGGCTCTCGTGGATGTGGCCCTCGAGCATTGCTAGTGGCTGATGGGGGATGGTGCGAACGCGCGGTGCACGACCCGAGATTGCGGCTTCGAGCCCGCGAAGGATGACACAGATGCCCTCTCCACCAGCATCGGGGACACCCGCTTCCTTGAGGGCGGGCAGCTGCTCCATCGTCGCCTCCTCCGCCTGCTCGGCGGCCGCGATGGCGTGCAGGAGCGTGGGGATGCAGGATTGTCCTTCCCCCGCATCGACGAGCCGGGAGGTGTGGGCGGCAGCAGCCTCGCTCGCGATCCGCAGGACTGTCAACATGGTCCCTTCGTGGGGGCGACTCACCGCTGCGTAGGCCGCGCTTGATGCGCCGGCCAGGCCCCGCCCGAACCCCCGCGCGTCGAGTTGCCCGACCTCGCCAACAGCGTCAGCGAACCCGCGTAATGCCTGCGAAAGGATGACACCGGAGTTCCCTCGGGCGCCGAAGAGACCGCCCTTTGCGATTGCACCGAGCACCTCGGCTACCGGTGGTGAGTCTGCGAGCAGGGTTGCGCGGTCGATAGCCTCGCGGAGGGTCGCCGACATGTTGGTGCCGGTATCGCCATCGGGGACCGGGTAGACGTTGATTGCATCGATACTGGAGGCGAGTTCGCGGAGGTGACGTGATGCCGCGGCGAATACGGCGAGAAGGTCGCTGCCGTTGAGAAGGCCGGACGGTTCGGAACCGGTCAAAGCGGGATGAGTCTCCTGGCACGCGTTTGGCCGGTAATGGATGGTCGTGCTAGCATCGACGAACTGATTCTCGTAGATAAGGGACAAAGAAGCATGGCAAGTGGCGCCTGCGACGTTTGCGCGAAGACCACCATGTTCGGGCGGCATATTCGCCACACGCATGGTGGACGCTGGGAACGCAAAGCGACGAAGAAGAGCCGGACGTTCAAGCCGAACGTCAACAAGCAGCGCGTGTTCGTTGCAGGCGATTGGTATCGCCTCAACATCTGCACTCGTTGCCTGCGGACACTGGCGAAGGTCTAGTTTTCGCTCCGAACAGGCAATCGAGCCGGGCCGCACTTGCAGCCCGGCTCTTTCGCGTGCTCGGGATGACCGTATCCGCGATGGCAGGGTTGTCCTGGGGCCCGGCAGAGACCGCGCGAGGGACACTCGCTGGCAGCGGTCACGAGCGAGCGGCATGAGCAGGTGCTGACGCCAGGGGTCCGCTCATCGCGCGCGCAACCTCCATTGGGCTGATAATCTCGGGCAATGTCGTGGAGCCGGAACGTGATTGCTGCACTGACGGTCGGGCAGGCGTTGCTCGTCGGGGTGTCGTTGTACCAGTCAGTGATCACCATCGTCGGGCGGGCCGTTGCGCGGAGGATAAGGCGGCGCCAGGAACTACCGGCCCCGGCGCCCAGGATTCTCGCGCTGGTTTGTGCCCGCGATGAAGAAGCGGTTATCGATCGCATCGTCACGAGCCTTCGCAACCAGGATTACCCCGCCGAGGCGTTCGATGTCGTTGTCGTGGCGCACAATTGCGCCGACAGCACGGCAGAACGCGCGCGCCGGGCCGGGGCTCGCGTGGTAGAGGCACACTCCAGCCGGCCCGGGAAGCATGCCGCGCTGGCTGCAAGCGCTGACGTTTGGGGCAACGGCTGGGAGTATGTCGCTGTCTTTGATGCGGATAGCCGAATCGAGCCGCAATTCCTCTCCGAAGTTGCGCGCCATCTGATCGGCGAGGTCGCGGTCCAGGTCGAGACGGTACCCCATACCGTGCCGGGCGTCGTTGCAGAGGGGTATGGCCTTGGGCGACGGGCGCGAAACGCGCTCTGGTGGCGGCCTCGTGAAGCGCTCGGCTACGGCACGACC
>WBZR01000744.1_pt1 | contig 47623 bp, 43 predicted proteins | sample 5204231 | NCBI WGS metagenome assembly WBZR01 (sample SAMN12412403, study PRJNA552823) | activated sludge metagenome | isolation source: activated sludge from anammox sidestream of wastewater treatment plant... | place: USA: Virginia | collected 2017-08 | reverse complement strand
GCTCAGGGTTTCTGTGCTACACTTCATGCGGAGCCTCCGTTTGTTCTTGCCTACGGGTACTATACCCGATTTCTCGGAGGCTCCTTTTCTACATCATTTGAATGCTCCCGTTGTAGCAACCCATCCCCCAACTCCTCTTTTTATGCTAGACTCGCCCCACACCGATTACCGATCACTGATAACTTTCCTCTATTCTCTATTCTCTATTCTCTATTCTCCATTCTCCATTCTCTATTCTCCAATCCCTCATGGAACCCCTCTCCTCCGCCCTCGACCCGCGCTCCCCCGAATTCAAAGCCAACGCCGAACACAACCGCGCCCTTGCGCAGGAACTGAAGCGCCGTCTGACCGTCGTCCGCGAAGGCGGCGGCGAGAAGTATCGCAAGCGCCACGAGGGGCAGGGAAAATTATTCGTGCGCGAACGCATCGAACGCCTGCTCGACCCGGGCGCGCCCTTCCTCGAACTCTCCGCGCTGGCGGCGGTCAACCTTTACGATAATGAAGCGCCGAGCGCGGGCGTGGTGACCGGCATTGGCAGAATCTCCGGGCGCGAAGCGATGATCGTCGCCAACGACGCGACGGTGAAGGGCGGCTCGTATTTCCCGATGACGGTCAAAAAACATTTGCGCGCCCAGCAGATCGCCGAAGAGAATCACCTGCCCACGCTGTACCTTGTCGATTCCGGCGGGGCAAATTTACCGTTTCAAGATGAAGTCTTCCCGGACGTGAATCACTTTGGGCGCATCTTCTACAATCAGGCAAGAATGTCCGCGAAGAAAATTCCGCAGATCGCCGCCGTGATGGGAAGTTGCACCGCAGGCGGCGCGTACGTCCCGGCCATGAGCGATGAAGCGATCATCGTCAAAGGCGCAGGCTCGATCTTCCTCGGCGGGCCGCCGCTGGTCAAAGCCGCCACAGGCGAGGATGTCACCGCCGAAGAACTGGGCGGCGCCGACGTTCACACCCGCAAATCCGGCGTGGCAGATCACTTCGCGGAAGACGACGATCACGCCATCGAAATTTTGCGTTCGATTGTGGAGACCCTCCCGCGCGGACACATCCACTCGCATCTTTCGGGGCTGGAAGTTGCCCCGCCCGAAGAGCCTTTATACCCCGCCGAAGAATTGTACGGCGTCCTGCCGCGCGCCTTCAAAGAATCCTACGACGTGCGCGAAGTCATCGCCCGCATCGTGGATGGAAGCAAATTCCGCGAGTTTAAATCGCGCTATGGCACAACGCTGATCACAGGCTTTGCCCGCATCCACGGCTACCCCGTCGGCATCATCGCCAACAACGGAGTCCTGTTCAGCGAATCCGCGCTCAAAGGCGCGCACTTCATCGAGTTGTGCGACCAGCGCGGCATTCCGCTGATCTTTTTGCAAAACATCACCGGCTTCATGGTCGGCAGGGAATACGAAACCGGCGGCATCGCCAAGGACGGCGCGAAGATGGTCCACGCCGTCGCCAACACACGCGTCCCCAAACTGACCCTCGTCATCGGCGGCTCGTTCGGCGCGGGCAACTACGCCATGGCGGGACGCGCCTACGGCTCGCGCTTTTTATGGATGTGGCCCAACGCCCGCATCTCCGTCATGGGCGGCGAGCAGGCCGCCAACGTCATGCTCACCGTCAAACAGGATCAACTCGTCAGAGAGGGCAAACCCGCCCTGAGCGCGGAAGAGGCGGAGGACTTCAAACGTCCCCTGCTCGAAAAATACGAACGCGAAGGCAGCCCCTACCATTCCACCGCCCGCCTGTGGGACGACGGCGTAATTGACCCGGCGGACACGCGGCAGGTTTTGGGGCTGGCGTTATCCATCGTGTTGAACGCGCCGAAAGTCGAGGGCGGGTTTGGTGTGTTCAGGATGTAAAAAAACCTGGCTGTCATCGCGGAGATCCTTCGCTCAGGATGACATAATCGGAGATATTCATGACCTTCGAAAAATCAACTGGAAGTCCGCATCACCTTCTTGCTCTTTTGGCCGGCAATTGGAAGGGTACGAGCAAACTTTGGTTAGAACCGGGCAAACTGGCAAATGAATCTGCCATCCTTGGAAGCGTCCAAATAATTTTAGACGGCCGCTTTGCTCTTTTCCTTTACGAGTCTTCCATCGAAGGCGAAGCCCAGCGCGGCATGTTTACCTTCGGATATAACACCACGCTCGAACGCTACGAAGCCTCGTGGGTGGACTCCTTTCACAACAACACCGCCATCATGTTCTGCGAAGGCAACGCCATCCAAAACGGATTCTTCGTCCTCGGCTCCTACCCCGACCCTGCCGGCGGACCGGACTGGGGCTGGCGCACCGAAGTACAATTGAACGGGAACGAACTCATCATTACCGCCTACAACATCCTGCCGGACGGGCAGGAAGCCAAAGCCACGGAATTGTCCCTCACAAAAACAACACCATGAAGATACTCATCCTCGGCGGCACACGTTTTATCGGACGACACCTGGTCAACTCGGCGCGGGCGCACGGTCACGACGTCGCCCTCTTCAACCGCGGGCAGACCAACCCCGATCTTTTCCGAAGACTCAAAACCATTCGCGGAGACAGAGAACGTGATTTCGGAAAAATCTCAGGGCAATGGGACGCCGTCATAGACACCTGCGGCTACCTCCCGCGCATCGTCCGCCTGTCCGCCGAGGCGCTCAAAGACAAGGTCGGGCGTTACATCTTCATCTCCAGCGTTTCCGTCTATGCCAGTTTCAGCAGGATGGGAATCAACGAAAGCCACCCGCTCGGCAAACTGCAAGACGAAACCGTCGAAGAGATCACCGGCGCAACCTACGGGCCATTAAAAGCGCTGTGCGAAAAAACCGTACAAGACATATACGGACCAAACTCGCTCATCATCCGCCCGGGGCTGGTCGTCGGGCCCCACGACCCCACCGACCGCTTTACCTATTGGCCCCTGCGCATCGCCCAGGGCGGCGACGTTCTCACCCCCGACAAACCCTCCGCCATGACCCAATTCATAGACGCGCGCGACCTCGCCGACTTCATCGTCCGCCTGGCAGACAACAACGTCTCGGGCGTATTCAACGCAACCGGGCAGCCCCTGACCTTAAACACCGTCTTCGAAACATGCAAGCGCGCGAGTCAAAGCAAGGCAGTCTTCCAATGGGCGCCGGTCGAATTCCTCGAAAAACACAACGTCCAACCCTGGAGCGACATGCCCGCATGGCTCCCCGAAACCGGCGAGAACGCGGGCGTGGCGCACGTGGATATCTCCAAAGCCCTTCAGGCCGGGCTGACTTTCACCCCGCTCGCGCAAACGATTCAGGATATTTACAACTGGACCTCCGAACGCCCCGCGGAATATGAACTGAAAGCCGGTTTGAAACCCGAACGCGAAAAAGAACTGCTGGAGTTGTTGCGTGTTCAATAAGGTTCTGATAGCCAATCGCGGCGAGATCGCCATCCGCATCATGCGCGCCTGCCGCGAGCTCGGCGTCCGAACCGTCGCCGTTTACTCCGAAGCGGATAAAAACGCCCAGCACACCCAGCTCGCCGACGAAGCCGTCTTCATCGGAAACGCCCCCCCAAAAGAATCCTATTTAAATGCGGATGTCCTGATCCAGTCCGCCCTCGACTCCCAGGCGGATGCCGTCCACCCGGGCTATGGATTCCTCTCCGAGAACGCCTCTTTCGCCGCCGGGGTCGAATCGGCGGGATTGACCTTCATCGGCCCCTCAGCCGATTCGATCCGCGCCATGGGCGACAAAGCCGAATCAAAAATCCTGATGAAAAAATCCGGCGTGCCCACCGTCCCCGGGTACGAGGGTTTGGAAACCTTCGCCGATTTCAAAAACGCCGCAAAGGATATCGGCTACCCCGTTTTGGTCAAAGCCGCGGCGGGCGGCGGCGGCAAGGGGATGCGCGTCGTCAACGAAGAAAGCGAATTGAAAGAAGCGATGGAACTCGCCAGAAGCGAAGCGCAAAACGCCTTCGGCGACGAGCGCCTGCTGGTCGAAAAATACATCGCCGACGCGCACCACGTCGAGATTCAAGTCTTCGGCGACAAACACGGCAACCTCGTCCATTTGTTCGAGCGCGAATGTTCCGCGCAGCGCCGCCACCAGAAGATCATCGAAGAATCCCCTTCGCCGTTATTGACCCCCGAACTTCGAGCGCAAATGGGTCAAGCCGCGATCAACGCCGCAAAAGCTATCAATTATCACAACGCCGGAACCGTTGAATTTATTCTAGACTCAAGCCCTTCTTCGCCCCTTCGACACGGCTCAGGGCAAGCCTTCATCCTTCATCCTTCATCCTTTTACTTTCTGGAAATGAACACCCGCCTGCAAGTGGAGCACCCTGTAACGGAACTCGTCACCGGTCTCGACCTCGTCCACTGGCAGATGCGCGTCGCGGCGGGAGAGAAATTCCCCTTCGCGCAAAACGACCTTCATCAACACGGCCACGCCATCGAATGCCGCGTCTACGCCGAAGACCCCGCAAACGGATTTTTGCCCAGCGTCGGCAGGCTTCTGCAATTCATCCCGCCGCAGGGTCCCGGCATCCGCGTGGATTCCGGATTTGCCGCCGGGGACGAGGTGACGCATCACTACGACCCGTTGCTGGCAAAGCTCATCGTCCACGCCGGGAGCCGCGCCGAAGCCATCCGCCGCATGAAAACGGCGCTGGACGATTTCATCGTTCATGGCGTGATCACAAACATTGATTATATGCGCGCCGCGCTTGAAACGGACGATTTCAAACAGGGAAACGTCTCCACCCGCTGGGTCGAAACCAAATTCGGCGAATGGACTCCCCCCCAGCCCGACCTGCGCTCCTTGATTGCCGCCGCCCTTGCGGATGTGGTCTTCGTCGGCGGCCGGGCGCAACCCGCAGTTTCCAACGAAACCGATCCGTTCAATCCCTGGAAGGGGACGGGGAATTACAGGAATTAATGAAAACCACCTTCGACACCCAGTCCATCGAACTCAACCCCTCCGGGGAGAATTATGCCGCCATTTTGGATGGGAAGACGGTCAGCGTTCACATCGTCCGGGCCGCAAACGGGCGCATGGATTTGCTCATTGACGGACAGCGCGTCATTGCTCATGTTTCATCGGATATGGCAAGACGCTGGGTCACCGTCAATGGGCGCACGATCCTGCTCACGAAGACTTCGGGCGCGAAACAAGGCATCCGCCGCGACCACGCCGGGGGGTTGATCGCCCCGATGCCGGGTCTGATTCGAAGCGTCGCTGTCGGCGTGGGAGATGTCGTGAAGAAAGGTCAAACCCTGCTGACGATGGAGGCCATGAAGATGGAAATCCGCATTCAAGCCTTGAAGGATGGGAAAGTTTCCGCGCTGCATGTCGCGCAGGGGCAGACCGTGGAGCGCGAGCAGATCCTGGCGGAAGTGGAATAGCGCCCCGCCGTCGGCGCAGACTCGAACGATTGGAGATGTTCGAGTCCGAAAGGAAAACATGACCGGAAAATTTTTCGACGAACTCGAAGTCGGCACGAAGTTCAGGCACGGCGGGCGCACGATCACCGAGATGGATAACGTGCTGTTCTCCGCGCTGACGATGAACCCGCAGGCGCTGCACATCAACGAAGATTTCGCCTCGAAGACCGAGTTCGGTCAACGGCTGGTGAACGGCATCTTCACCTTTGGGCTGGTCGTCGGCTTGGGCGTGGCGGATTTAACCGACAGCACAATCGTCGCCAATTTGGGCTACGATAAGATCGTACATCCCAACCCGGTCTTTCACGGCGATACGATCTATGCGGAGAGCGAGATCATCGAAAAGCGCGAGTCGAAATCAAGACCGAACGCGGGCATTGTGCGGATCAAATGCACAGGCAGGAAGCCCGATGGAACGGTTGTGGTTGAGTTTGAACGTACGGCGATGTTTTTAAAAAGGCTTGCCCTGAGCTCGCCGAAGGGATGAAGGGATGAAGGATGAAGGATGAAGGATGAAAAAGTAACCCGTTCGCGTCGCGCCCTCCTTTACATGCCCGGCGACAACTGGAAGATGATTACCAAGTCCATCACGCTGGGGGTGGATTCGATCTGCATGGATATGGAGGACGGCGCGGCCGTCAACAAGAAAGCGGAGGCGCGCGCCACGATCGCCAAGGCGCTGCGCGAACTGGACTTCGGCGCGAGCGAAAAACTGGCGCGCATCAACTCGGTCGGTTCGGGCTGGGAGAAGGACGATATCGAGGCGGTGTTGCCGCACAAGCCGGATGGAATCGTGATTCCGAAGGTCGAGTCATACGATCACGTCGAATGGGCGGGGCGCATCATCGAAGACGCGGAGTTGAAGAACGGCTGGGGGGTTAACTCCATCCGCGTTTTGATCGGGGTGGAGACGGCGAAGGGGATTTTGAACCTGAAGGAGATCGCGGCGCATCCGCGGCTGGATGCGGTCATCTTCGGCGGCGAAGATTTCGCGGCGTCCATCGGCGCGACGCGGACGAAGGATGCGGTTGAACTGCTGTATGCGCGCCAGGCGGTTGTGGTCGCCTGCGCGGCTTACGATTTGCAGGCGATTGACATTGTTGCGATTGATTACAGGGATTTGGAGGCGCTCAAAGCCGAGGCGGAGCAGGGAGCAAGACTCGGCTTCAGCGGGAAACAGGTCATTCACCCGAATCAGGTCCGGGTCACGCAAGAGGCGTTCACTCCATCCGCCGAGGCGATTGCGCACGCAAGGAGAATCGTCGAAAGTTTTGAGTCCAGTCAAAAGGAGGGCAAGGGGGCGTACTCGCTGGACGGGAAAATGATAGACATGCCGTTGTTGCGGAACGCGCAAAAAGTTTTGGCGCGCGCGCGGGCGGCGGAGCGTCTTGTCGCGTCCCGAAAGTTGGAGGGAGAAACCCGCTCTTAAAGAGTGGGCCCGGCAGGATTCGAACCTGCGACCAAGCGATTATGAGTCGCCTGCGCTAACCGCTGCGCCACGAGCCCGTTATTATTAACTCACCTTACGCAAGATGGCATTTGGTTAGGAAATGCGCCTGCCGATGAGTCTGTGACCGTCCACGAATGTTCACGAATAAACGAATAGGCGCGCCAACATTCGCGAATTCGCGATTTTATTCGTGAACGGTTCGTGAGGATGGCAAAAGTGCGTAACATGAGTTATTAAAGTATCGGGCGCCAAGTGCAAGGGTGTCGTATGACACTGGAATCCTGACACTTGACACCGAATGCAAGAGCGGGAGATGGGATTCGAACCCACGAATATCAGCTTGGAAGGCTGATGCCTTACCGCTTGGCGACTCCCGCGAAACGAGGCTGATTTTACATGCGCAAGGGCGGAGCGTCAAGCGCCTTGACCATAACAGGGCGGTAAAGTACAATCAGCGCGCTTAATCAATGCCCTCGTAGCTCAGTGGATTAGAGCGCTTGCTTGCGGAGCAATAGGTCGGCGGTTCGAGTCCGTCCGAGGGCGCACAAACCGTCTTTGGCAAGGCGGTTTTTTTCTTTAACTCACCTTATGCGTCCGCCCTTCGACTATGCGCGACGATCATCCGCGCTCCGCGCAGGGCGCTAGCCAGGGAGCGTAGTCGAGGGGCAATTTGTATCAAAGCGCTTGAACTGCGCAAGGCGGGTCTTTAACTTATTTTGCGCAGTAGGGCGCCTAAAAATCTATGCAAGCCGGGACGAGGTAGGGCGGCGAGAAGACACAACCAAACCGGAATCCGTTTTTAAATTTGACGATGATGAACGGCTCGGTTTCGCCGTATTGCACGACGGGGCGTTGCACGGGAAGCGCGTCGGGATTCGAGCCGATATTGAAGGTGTATTCGCCCTGCGAATTTGTCATAAAACCGTTGACGTTTTGCAGGGGGCGCGGCAATTCGTCGCGCGAAGACGCTTGCAACCCCTCCCGCATCAGGTCTTCCATCCGCGTCAGCGACAGGCGCGTCGTTTCGTCGTGGAGCGAGAACAAACCGAGCGCGGAAACGGCGATGAAGACCGAGGCGACCGATATCCACTTACGAAGCGGAGCAACCGGCTCGTAGGGGCGCGCGACGATCCGGTCCATCAGCCGTCGAATCGCCCAGCCAAAGGGGAGGTAAAAAAACGCGCGCGGCAGAAAAATCAAGACCAGCAGGGTAAGCACGCCGCCCTGGTTCGATGTGGCGGCGAGTAAAATCCAGGCGGACGACAGAAGCGAACCCGCCAAGCCGCACATCAAAACGCCGGCGATGGCTTCTTCCGTCCATGCCGCGAGCAAGCCCAACAGCCCGAAAAACGCGGTTGTGAGAATGACCGAGCCGAACGATCCGGGCCAGGGCGCAGACAATGGCACCCCGGGCATTGCCCATCGGTTGACGAAATTCGATGTGACTGAGAATCCCACGCCGAGGAACAACCCCAATGCCAAACCGAGCCTGCGTTGCGCGATGAGTTCCATTCTCTCTCCTTCGGGCGCGGATTATATCAGCGGGCTGATTACCTTACACTCTTAAAATCGGGACGCGGACTGCGAGTCGCGCGGATTCAAAACGTTTTTTCGGAAGAAACCTGCGCCATCCGCGTTTTCAGCGAACAGGTATGGCAATCAAATCAGCGGGAAGCGCGTGAGCGTTTATGGTACACTGCCCGCAAACAGGTATAAATAAATGTCAACAGCCGCCGCCATCAGCCATCCGAACATCGCCTTCATCAAATATTGGGGCAACCGCAACAACGAACTGCGTCTGCCTTCCAACGGCTCCATCTCGATGAATCTGGACGGGCTCTTCACCCGCACGACGGTCAGTTTTCAACCGTCGCTGCCGTTTGACGAGCTCATTATTAATGGACATGAGGTGGTCGGCAAAGGTTTGGAGCGGGTCTCGCACATCCTCGACCTTATCCGCGAGAAGGCGGGGATCAAGATGAACGCCGAGGTGATGAGCGAGAACAATTTTCCCTCCGGCGCGGGGATCGCATCCTCTGCGGCGGCGTTTGCGGCGTTGGCTGTGGCGGGAAGCAAGGCGGCGGGGTTGGACCTGAGCGAACGCGAACTCTCCATTCTGGCGCGGCGCGGCTCCGGCTCCGCCTCGCGCTCCATCCCGGCCGGGTTCGCGGAGTGGAAATTGGGCGAGTCTGAAAGCGACTCGTACGCTTTTTCCATCGCCCCCGCCGATCATTGGAATCTGGCGGATTGCGTCGCCATCGTCAGTTCGACCCACAAAAAGACCGGCTCCACGGAGGGTCACGCCGTCGCAGGGACGAGCCCGCTGCAAAACGCGCGCGTGACGGATGCGCCGCGGCGTTTGGATATTTGCCGGAATGCGATTCTGAAAAAAGACTTCGAAGCCCTGGCAAACATCATCGAACACGACTCGGATATGATGCACGCAGTCATGATGACTTCCAATCCTCCGCTGATGTATTGGCAGTCTGCCACAGTGGAAATTTTTCATCAGGTGCGCGAGTGGCGCGCAAACGGACTCCCCGTCGGTTACACGGTGGACGCGGGCGCAAACGTCCATGTGATTTGTTTGGGCGAGTATAAAGATGAAGTGGAGAAACGCCTGCGCGCTTGTCCCGGCGTGAGCAAGGTTTTGGTCGCCGGCGTCGGCGGAGCGGCGGAGATCGTTTAGTCCGCTTGCCTGGCGCCGCCCGCCAGGGCAGGTGTAGCGGGGTTTGTAGGAATAGCGGGGATACGGCGTAACAAAAACTCACAGGAAACAGAGCCAACCCCGGGCGGGGAAAGAGGCTTGCCCTGAGTTCAGCGAAGGGCGGGAGCAATCCGTCTTAGAAAAATTAACGCGCAGGGGATATAATTCGACCGAAAGGAAAGCACACATGAGATTCGATTTTCTGTCGCTGGTCATCTTCTTCCTCGCGCTCGGCGGGATGATCTTCGTGCATGAACTGGGGCATTTCATCGCCGCGCGCTGGGCAAAGATCGAAGTCGAGGAGTTCGGCTTCGGGTTGCCTTCCTATAAGATCGCCACGCTTTTCAGGTGGCAGGGAACCGAGTTCACGCTCCACGCATTGCCGTTGGGCGGGTTCGTGCGCCCGAAAGGCGAGAACGACCCGAACGTCCCCGGCGGCTACGGAGCCGCCAGCCCGTGGAAGCGCCTGGTTGTTTTGATCGCCGGGCCGCTGATGAATTTATTGACCGCCGTGATCGTCTTCGCCGGTTTGGTCGCCTACGAAGGCATTCCCGTGCCGGGGAGCGTGCGCATCGCCAGCGTGGCGGAAAATTCCCCCGCGCAGGAAGCGGGCATCCACCCTGGCGATATTCTCATCTCGATCAACGGTCAGGAAGTCAACGACCCCGACCCCGCCCGGTCGCTCATCCGCGAGAATCTCGATACGCCGGTGGAATTTGTGTTCGAGCGAGACGGCGAACTGATAACGATCACCGCCACGCCGCTCTCCAGCCGCTCCGCCAGGGAAGGCGCGTTGGGAATCGGGTTGGCATACCCCACCCGCCCCGCGACCTTACTCGAAAGCGTGCAAGGCGGGTTTGTCATTACCGGGATTCAAGCCGCGACCATCGTCTACCTTCCCATTGCCATCATCCGGGGAATCATTGCGCCGGAGGAGGCGCGGCTGATCGGCTTCAAAGGCATTTACGACCTCTTCAATTATTCCGTGCAGGAGGATGTGACCAGCCGCCAGGAAGCCGCCCAGGCGCAAGCAACAGGCGGAGGGAGCGCGTCGGCGCCCACCAACTTCACCTTCAACCTGATCGGCTTGCTCAGCATCTCGCTCGGCGTCTTCAACCTCTTCCCCATCCCCGCGCTCGACGGCGGACGCATCCTGTTCACCCTGCCCGAGATCTTTTTTAAGAAGCGCATCCCAACCGAATGGGAGAACATGGTCAACGGCATCGCCATGCTTTTGCTCATCGGCTTGATGGTGTTCGTCAACATCATGGACTTCGTCAACCCCCCGCAACTGGTTCCGTAACATGACAGAGATCACATTCCAATCCGTGCTGGAAGCCCTGCTCGACCCCAAAAAGGATATTTCGTACGCGCACCTTTCCTTCTATTCGGACCTCGACCCCAAATCCCTGCGCCTCTTTCTCGACGCGTGGAAGAATCTGCCGTCCAAACGCAAAACGCAATTGCTCGATTACCTGACGGCATATATGGATGAGGACACGATCGTCTCTTACGAGGAAATCGGGCGGGCGGTTCTGGACGACCTGGATGCGGAAGTCCGCGCCCGGGCATTGGGACTCCTCGCCGAATCGGACGACCCGCGGCTTGTGAACACGCTCCTGGGCGTTCTCCAAGCCGATTCCGATCTCGCTCCGCGTTTGAAGGCGGTAAACCTTTTGGGCGAATTTATCCTTTTGGGCGAGCTGGAGGAACTTGATGAAAAACGCCTCCACAAAATCGAAGAGGCGTTGCTCGCCGTCATCCGCAGCGACGAGAATCCCGCGCTTCGCCGCGCCGCCGTGGAAGCCTTCGGCTATTCCGGGCGCGAAGACGCGGTGGGAATCCTCGAATCGGCATACGAGCGCGAAGACCCGCAATGGATCGCAAGCGCATTGCGCGCCATGGGGCGCTCGCACGACAGCCGCTGGGGCGATAGCGTGGTTTCAAAATTATTGGATCCCGACCCGCGAGTCCGTTATGCGGCGGCTGAGGCGGCGGGCGAACTGACCGTTGAAGAAGCCGCTCCGATCCTGTTGAAGATGCTCGAAGACGAGGAGGAGGACGACAACGTGACCATGGCGGCGATCTGGGCGTTGAGTCAGATCGGCGGCGAGGATGCGCGCGCTTACATCCTCAGCCTGCTCGACAACGCCGAAGACGAAGAGACCGCCGAATTCCTCGAAGACGCGCTCGACAACCTCGACCTCAACGAACAATTGAATCGATTCGATATGATGTCGCTCGACGAGGACGACGAGTTGGGGGAATTTGACGAGGATGAAGAGTAAACGGAGTCGAAAATCTTGCCCTGAGTGAAATTGAAGGGCTCCCGACTTTCGGCAGGCTCTCAATCCAAAGTCAGGAGACTTTCGAGCCCGTCTATGGCTTATCCCCATACACAAACAGGTCGCCGATGGATTCGCGGTTGAAGTTGCGGCGGATCGCGTCGCCGAAGACGGGCGCGACCGATAAAATCGTCAACTTGGGGTGGCGTTTATTTTTGGGGATGTTGACCGTATCGGTGGTGACGATTTCCTTTATCTGGGGGATGGCGGCGAGTTTCTCCAGACCGCCGCGCGTGAAGACTCCATGCGTACACATGACCAGTATCTCTTTCACGCCCTCGGCGATCAACACGCGCGCCAGCTCGGCAATCGAGCCGCCGGTGGCGATCTCGTCGTCGTAGATCAGGGCGCGTTTGTGTCCCTTCACCTGGTTTCCCACCAGCCCGCTGATGACGACTTTTGTGTCCGAAACGCGCTCCTTGTTCCCCGCCGCGACGGGCAGGCTCAGGCTTTTTGCAAACCGCGCCGCGGATTTGGCTTGTCCCATGTCCGGCGAGACGATGATCGTACCGCGCATGTCGCGATCTTCGAGATATTTTTGAAAGACGGGGCGGCTGGTGAGCGGGTCGGTGGGGACGTGGAAGAATCCATGCACCTGGGGCGAATGGAACATCATACTCATCACGTGCGTCGCGCCCGCTGTCTTCAACAGGTCCGCCACCAGGCGGGCGGTGATCGAAATGCGCGGCGCGTCTTTTTTATCCGACCGCCCGAAGGAGTAGTAGGGGATGATGGCGTGGACCTCAGATGCGGCGGCGTCGCGGGCGATGTCGAGCATCATCAACAGTTCCATCAGGTTATCGTTGACCGGCGGCGTCAGCGATTGCACGATATACACCCGGCGGTAGCGCACGCTCTCGCCCAGCTGAATGTACATGTTATCGTTGCTGAATTTTTTGTGATGAGTCTTTTCGAGCGGGACTCCCAGTTCGGCGGCGATGCTTTTCGCAATCGGCTTGTTCGACTTTCCGCTAAACACGCGGACTTCGGCGGCGGGGATCGGACGTTGATTCATGGTTTCCTCCGTTTCATTTCGATTATCGCACAGACCGGCGTTTTATAGTAAGCCTGTTTAGCGCCGGCGCGCTAAAGTTTGCAGATGAACTTTCATTCACCGGGTTTTTCGAATCCGCTTTGGCAGATTAACAATTGAACCTGGCAATTTCCACGCTTCGACTTCGCTCCCTTCCCAGAGGGACTGCCGTCCCGGCGTCCTTTGGGGGCGCGATAGTTTTACTGGGCGCGGTCATGAATTGCGGTTTCCTTTTAAACGCAAAGCCGCCAAGCCGCAAAGATTCAAGGGTTTTCCCTTCGCGTCTTTGCGACCTGGCGTTAAGAATTTCATTCGGCAAAAGCGCAATTTGTACCCGTGTTCAGTATTTATTGCTGGATTAATTTGGAAAAGCGCAATAGCGGACTTCTACGAACTGAAGCAGGGCGCTTGCGTTGAGTTCATCGAAGCGTCAGCCCGCCGATTCTCGCGCGAACCGAAAAACTTTGAGCGATCCTCGCCCGTTCTTAGACTCGCCAAACTTTCATCTGCCTTTCAGGGGCTTGAATCCCTCCCCCAACGCCTCATGCGCCGCGCCGATGACCATGAACGCCTCCGGGTCGCTTTCGTGGACGATGGCTTTGAGCGTGGCGATCTCGGCGCGATTGACGACGCAATATAAAACGGGCCGATCGTTGCCGGTGTACGCGCCCCTGCCTTCGAGCCAGGTCACGCCGCGTTGAAGTTCTTCGATGACGCGGCTTGCAACTGTCTCCGGGTTTCCCGTCACAATCATCGCCGTGCGGATGGTGCCGCCGCCTTCCAGCACGGTCTCTGCGACCAAGCCGCTGACGTAGAGGGCGATCATGGCGTATAAGGCGGGTTTCCAACCGAAGACGAATCCGGCCGATAGAATGACAGCCGTATCCACCATCAGATAACTTTGCGTCATCGGGATGCCGCGCCAGTGGTTGAGGATGCGGGCGAGGATGTCCGACCCGCCGCTGGAACCGCGCGCGCGATAGACCAGACCGTATCCCACCCCGCTGACGATGGCGCCGTATAGCGAGTTGAGAAAGATGTCGCCCTGTAAGTCCACAATCAACGCCTGTGAATACTGTTCAAAAACCTGAATGTTATCCAGCAGGTCAATGAACAATGAATATGTAAGGATGGCGACCGCTGTGCGCATCGCGAATTTGAACCCGCCGAGGAAGCGCCAGCCGAGCGCAAACAGTGGAATATTGCCGACCAGCACCATCAGGCCGATGGGCCAATTTGTGAAGCGATTGATCAGTTGAGAAACGCCGCTTACGCCGCCGGAGGCGAGGTCTGCCGGGATGAAGAACAATCGCAGGCTGGCGGCCTGGATCAGGCTGGAAAATATAATAAGCAGGTAATCGCGAACTGTGGGAAGATATTTTTTCATGCCGCGATTTTACTTGGGTTTTCTCCCGCCTTGAAAATCCGCAACCTGCCACGGAAACCGACAAAGACTCCAATCAAAAGATGGCGTCTGTGGGTCGAAGCGCCGCTCCGACTTGCTTCCTTTACCGGGAGCCGCCGTCCGGAAATCAGGATAAACCCCGTGTGCGCGCAAAGGTTATCAGCGGCATACGCTCAAGCCGCCGTCCTGTGCGAAGCCCCCTGTGGGCGGCGGCGTGTTACGAGGGAATCCTGCGCCGGGGACGGCGCAGGGAGCAACCTGCCTGACATGTTTTGCGTGCGCACATAAATCCCTTCATCCTTCATCTTTTTTTCCCTTTTGGTACAATCCCACCACTATGCAAATGAAGAAATGGCAGTTCTGGATTGGGGCGCTGATCAGCGTCCTTTTTTTGTGGCTCGCTCTGCGCGGGCTGAACCTGGGCGATTTTTGGGGCGCGATGCAAAAGGCGAACTACATCTGGCTCGCGCCGGGGATCGCGGTGTATTTCGTCGGCGTGTGGGCGCGGGCGTGGAGGTGGCACTACCTGCTCGGTCCGATCAAAAAGATCCCCACAAAAACCATGTTTCCGATTACGGCCATCGGGTACATGGGAAACAACATCTATCCCGCGCGCGCCGGGGAAGTGTTGCGGGCTGTGATCCTGAAACGCAAAGAGGGCGTGTCCGTGTCCGCTTCGCTGGCGACCATCATCGTCGAGCGCATCTTCGACGGAGTGACGATGCTGGCCTTCGTCTTCGTTAATTTATCGGAACTGGCAAAGTTAACCGGCGCGTCGGGTTTTGTTGGAAATATCCAACAGGCGGCGGTATATGGCACGGGAATCTTTATCGGCGCGCTCATCCTCTTCCTTCTGGCGTCAATGTTTCCGCATACCGCCATGAAAGTCAGCCTTTGGGCGTTGAAGATTTTCGTCCCGCGGAGATTCCACGCCCGTTTGATCGCTGTAATCAATAAGTTTTTGGATGGGCTTGCCTCGCTTCGCTCCCCCTTCAACGTGTTGATGGTCTTCCTGACCTCGGTTTTCATCTGGTTGTTGGAAACCGGCAAATACTGGTTCGTGATGCATGCTTTCGATTTCAACGTCTCATTCTTTGCGCTGATGCTGATGAACGGCATCGTCAATCTCGCCACCACGCTTCCCTCCGCGCCCGGCTATATCGGCACGTTTGACGCCCCGGGCATTGCCGTGCTAACCGCCTACGGCGTGGATCAGGCGACTGCGGCGGGCTACACCCTCGTCCTGCATGTGGCGTTGTGGGTTCCCATCACCATCCTCGGCGCGTATTACCTCGCCCGCGAAGGGATTAAATGGAACGACTCTCTGCGCAAGGAGGCGGAGTGAACCCGGCTCGGTTATACTTGGCGTACTAATATTCACAGGGCAACCCTTTATGGGCGCAACAAAGTTTACAAAGATGTGGACGGGTCGCCCCTGTGGATACGGCGTTTATTAGACAAGGCAGTTTGCCATGCAACCCCATCCCGGAAAAAAACGAGTCTTGATTGCGGATACCACCCAGGAGACCCGCCGCAATACGCGCGTGATGCTTTCGTCCGTCAAAGGCGTGGAGGTGGTCGCCATCGCGCTCGACGGCACGCAGGCCGTCGAAATGGCGCGCCTGCACAAGCCCGATATTGTCCTGTTGGATATAAACATGTCCAAGGTCAACGGGCTGGCGGCATACCGCCAAATATTGAAGGAAAATCCGCGCACAGTCTGCATCCTCGTTTCGGCGGAGCGTCATCCGGAGACTCTTGAGGCGGCAGGGGAATTGGGCATCCAAAACTTCCTTATCAAGCCGTTCACCGAACACGAACTGGACGACGCCATGCGGGATGTCATCCGGCGGCTGGATAACATGCCCGTCGCGCAGGAAAACAGGGAGGCGCGCCTGCGTCGTTTGGCGGACGAATACGTCCGCGTTCAGCGCACGGATGAAGAGGCGGTAAAAGTCCTCGAGGATGCGGTTCAACTGCCCAACCCCGAACTGGTCTGGCAGCAAACCCTGGCGATGATCTACGTCGTCCGTCAGCGATGGGAGAAATTGAAAGCCATTGCGGAAAGATTGGAAAAAAGAAATTAGGCACTCACCTCACGCAGTTTATCCTTTTTATGTCACCCTGAGCGATAGCGAAGGGTCTCTCAGACAGTCGTAGAGATTTTTCGCTTTGCTCAGAATGACATCGCGTAAGGTGAGTTAGTTAGGCGTAAGAAAATTTAGAGTATCGTCATTGTGAGGGCGATAGCCCGAAGCAATCTCATGACAAGGGCTAAGATTGCTTCGTCGCAAAGAACAAGAGCGCTCCCCGCAATGACGGGAAATTAACTGGAGAATCTCTTTTGAAAATCGCAATTCTTGGAGCGGGTTACGGCGGCATGGCCGCCGCGTGGGATTTGAAAAAGGCGGGGCATGACGTTGTCATCTATGAAGCGGCGGATTACGTGGGCGGACTCGCAAGCGGGTTCAAGGAGCCGCATTGGGATTGGTCGGTGGAGAAGTACTATCATCACTGGTTCCAGTCGGACGATGCCATGCTGGGTTTGATCCGCGAACTGGGGCTGGAGGATAAGGTTGTCTTTCCGCGCCCGTTGACGGTGATGCTTCATAAGAATAAGTGGCATCCCTTCGACTCGATCCTCAACGCGCTTCTCTTTCCCGGGCTGGGGTTTGGGTTGGATAAACTCCGCTTCGGGCTGGTCGGGTTGTTTTTGCGGCTGACGAAGAACTGGCAGGCGCTCGAAAAGGTCACCGCCCATGAGTGGATGACGAAGTATGCGGGTAAAAAAGTTTACGAGCGAATGTGGGAGCCGCTTTTGGTAGGCAAGTTCGCTTCTTACTATAAGGATGTCAATATGGCGTGGCTGTGGGCGCGGATGCACGCCCGCACAACGAGACTTGGCACGTTCGAGGGCGGGTTTCAGAAATTCGCCGATCTCTTTGCGGAAAAACTCAGAGAGCAGAGAGTAGAGATCAGATTGGGAGTAAGTATCCAGTCCATTGAGAAGAATCAAGCCAAACTCGAGGCGCGAAGCGGGATGGGAATCGAATCCTATGATAAGGTTTTGGTCACCACATCCCCAAATCAAATGGCGAAGTTATGCCCGCAGTTGCCCGAATCGTATTTGAAGGGTTTGCTGGAGTTGAAATCCATGGGCGCGGTGGTAATGACGCTTTCGTTGAAACGCCCTCTATCCAAAGAAGGCTATTACTGGTTCAACGTGCCGAAGGGAGAAGGATATCCCTTCCTTGCGCTGGTGGAGCATACAAACTTTGTTTCAAAGGAACATTTCGGCGGCGATCACATCGTTTATGCGGGAGATTATCTCGAATTGGGTCACGAGTATTTTTCGTTGAGCGACGAGGGCTTGCTGGAGAAATTCATCCCGGCTTTCGAAAAATTCAACCCGGAGTTCCAGCGCGATTGGATTAAGAAAATCTGGGTTCACAGGACGAATTATGCCCAGCCCGTCCCGTTGGTTGGACATTCCAAAAATATTCCGGCGATTCAGACGCCAATCGAAGGGTTGTATTTTGCTTCGATGAGTCAGGTCTATCCGTGGGATCGGGGGACAAACTTTGCGGTGGAGATCGGGCGGCGCGCGGCGGGGCTGATGAAGTAACCCGCCTTGCGCGTCGGTTCGAAGACTGAAGCGGCTGGCGTTTTCTTCGCCTTCGGCGCGGGCCTATGCGATCAGCAACTCATGCAACTCTTCGAACGAGCGGATGACGGCGCATTCGGCTTCGGGGAAGAGCAGGCTGGGGTCGTAGAGAACCGGCGTCAGTCCGGCGCGAAGCGAGCCGACCACATCTGCAAAGTAATTGTCGCCAATGTATATCGTCTCGTGGGCGGATGTCCCGGCGAGTTTCAGCGCGTGTTCGAAGATGCCGGGGTCGGGTTTGTAGGAATCCACTTCGCCGCCCGCCAGGGTGAAATCGAAATAGGGTTTCAATCCGAGCGATTCGAGCTCGTCGTGGAAGGGTTCGCCGCGATTGGAGACCACGCCCAAAACGTAGCCATTATCTTTCAAAGATTTCAACAAGTCGTGGATGCCGCCGGAAAGGGCGTTTTCGGGTTTGTAGTTCGCCTCCATGCAGTCGGAGATATTACGGGCAAGTTCTACCGCCCTGTTGCGATGCACGCCCAAGGCAACCAGGCGGCGTTGTGTGAAGTTGACCCAGAAGCCCTTGTCGTCGCCGTCGAATTTCTTTGCATCGTCCTTGATCTGGGGCGAGTTGGCAAAATAGAAATGTTCCCAGCGTTCGGCGCGGATGCGGTCTTCGTGAGAGGGTTCGACGCCCATGCCTTTGGCGCATTCCGCAAAAGTTTCCCCGTCTGGGGGAAGGTTGACGCGCAGGGTTCCGTCGAGGTCAAACAGGATTGCTTTGAATTTTTCGGACAATGACTTCTCCAGACTTTACATATGAGCCAGGTTTCTTGCGCGCCTGTCTTCGTAAGAGAACGACGACTGTTCGTTTTATCCGCCGATGTGCGACATTTCCACTTTTGGAAGCGGGAGCGTGTTCTGCGAGCGGATATCGGAATAGCGGTCGGCGCGTTTGCCCCAGACGCTTTCGATTTTTTGCGCGATATCTTCGTCCGTCGCGCCGCCGCGCAACAGTTCGCGAAGGTCGTGACCCTTGATTGCAAAGAGACAGGTGTAAAGTTTGCCCTCAGCCGAGAGTCGCGCGCGGTTGCATCCGCTGCAAAACGGCTGGGTGACCGAAGCGATCACGCCGATCTCGCCGCTTCCATCTTTATAACGCCAGCGTTCCGCCACCTCGCCGCGATAGTTCGGGCTGGCGGGTTCGAGCGGCATTTCAGCGTTGACGATGCCCACAATTTCTTTTGCGGGAACGACGTCGTCCATGCGCCAGCCATTGCTGCGACCGACGTCCATATATTCGATGAAGCGCAGGATGTAGCCCTTCCCGCGGAAGAAGCGCGCCATCGGCAGGATGCTTTGTTCGTTGAGTCCGCGTTTGACCACCATGTTGACCTTGATCGGCTCGAGCCCGGCGGACTTTGCGGCGTCCATGCCTTCGAGGATTTTTTTCACCGGGAAGTCGGCGTCGTTCATGGCTTTGAAGATTTTATCGTCGAGCGAATCAAGGCTGACGGTGACGCGCTTCAACCCCGTCGCTTTGAGGTGTTCCGCAAATTTCGATAGGAGCGCCCCGTTGGTGGTCATCGTCAGGTCGAGGTCGGGGATCTGCGAGAGCATGGCAATTAGGGTCGGCAGGTCTTTACGGACGAGCGGCTCGCCGCCGGTGAGTCGAATCTTGCGAACGCCCAAACCGGCAAAGATGCGCGCGAGGCGCGCAATCTCCTCGAAGGTCAGCACCCGGTCGCGGGCAAGGAATTGATAATCCGGTCCGAAGACTTCCTTTGGCATACAATAAACGCAACGAAAGTTGCACCGGTCGGTGACGGAGATGCGCAGGTCGCGCAGGGGTCGGTTGAGGGTATCGAGCAGGGTCATGGAGTAGGGATCAGCGCCTGGCGCGTTCTTAATCGCGCGCGCGACGCGATTATATCAACTTTATGAGACATTCCCGTTTTTGAATTGACGCGGGGTATCAGCCATGCTATCATGACCATGCAATTATTCTTTTTTTTCCGGAAACTGCGAAAACATCCGGCGCAAATACGGCATTTGAAGACGCCGATTGCGCCATTTCGTAAGTTCCTGGATCCAGGAGTTATTCATGAGTTTCGAGTTTATTCTTCGCATCATTGGGATGATTGTATTGGGGATCGCCGGCGGATATTGGGGTTTCAGCCTCTCCCGCTTCGTTCCGGAAGACGCTCTGCGCGCCGTGCTTGTCTTTGGTTTGTCCGGCGCGCTGGCGGGTTTGGTCCTGACACCCTACTTCACCACCCGCCCCGCGCGCGCTGTCCGTTCCCTGCTGGGGCGTATGACCGCCGAATCGCTCTTCGCCGGGTTGACCGGGCTCGTGGTCGGCTTATTGATCGCGGCTTTGCTGGCCTTCCCGCTTTCGATGCTCCCCGCGCCGTTCAGCCAGATATTGCCCTTCATCGGCGTTTTGATCTTCGCGTATTTCGGCGTTTCGATCTTCGTCATGCGCCAGGGCGACATCATGGGCTTGCTCAGCGCTCTGAGCGGGCGAAGCGAGGGCGGCGGCTCCTCTTCGTGGACCAACCTCAACCGCAACATTCTGCTCGACACCAGCGTGATCATTGATGGGCGCGTGGCGGATATCGCCAGGACCGGCTTCCTGCCTGGCACGTTGCTCATTCCGCGCTTCGTGTTGAACGAACTGCAATACATCGCCGATTCCCCGGACGGACTCCGACGCCAGCGCGGGCGGCGCGGCATGGAAGTGCTTGCCGAACTGCAAAAACTGCCCAACGTCCTCGTGCGCATCTCGGACATCAACGTGGACGGCGTGCGCGAAGTGGATGACAAACTGGTGGTGCTGGGTAAACAACTCAAAAGCCCGATCCTCACCAACGATTACAACTTGAACCGCGTGGCGGAACTGCAAGGCGTGACCGTGCTGAACATCAACGAACTGGCAAACGCCGTCAAATCGGTCGTCCTGCCGGGCGAAGCCCTGCGCATCAACATTATGCAGGAGGGGAAGGAACACGGGCAAGGCGTGGGCTATATGGACGACGGCACGATGGTCGTGGTCGAGAACGGGCGCGAATACATCGGCGAATACATGGACGTCAACATCACCAAAGTGTTGCAAACCGCGGCGGGGCGCATGATCTTTGGGCGCGTGGAGGAAGAGGGCGGGAAGAAGGGGAGGAAGTAGGGGAGGGGAAGGGGCGAGATATGAGATACGCGGGATAAGATACAAGTTGCATGATACGAGATACAAGTTGCGAGATGCGAGCGGCAGGGCGTTGTGAGACGTCCTGTTTTTTATTTTCGCAAACCGCCGCCCGGCGCAGGCTTGATATATAATCGCTTCATGCGTGAGTGGTTGCGCCGCTTGTTTGCCCCGTCCATCTTCGAGGACGAAGAAAAGACCCGCGCCGCGCGGATTCTCAGTTCCATCGGATGGATTGTCTTTTGGGCGGTGTTGTTCTTGACCGTAACCCGCCTTGTCACGGGGAACTGGCAGAGCGAATCTTCCAAGGTTTTCTTTCCCGGCGTTTTGGCGATCATCCTCGCCACCCAGGTCATGATTCGCGCGGGGTATGTGCGTCCCGCGGGGGTTTTTCTGGTCGTGGGGATCTGGTTTGCGTTGACGATTCAAGCCTGGCTCGCCTCCGGGCTGCGCGATGTGACGATTCTCGCCTACCCGGTCGTCATCCTCTTGTGCGCCCTGCTTCTCGGCTGGCGCGAAGGCGCGGTTGCGGCGCTGTTGAGCGTGGCTGCCATCTGGTATTTTGCCGCTGAAGAAAGCCTCGGCGCGCGCCAGATCGCGCAGGACCCTCCGTATTCTTTCGCGCGCGACTTGACGACCGTCTTCCTCCTTTCCAGCGTCCTGATCTACATCCTCATCTATCGCCTGAACCGCTCCCTCTTGGATGCGCGGCTGGAATTGCGCGAACGTCTGCGGGCGGAGGAAAAACTGCAAAAGCAGGCGCGTTATCTGACTGCGCTTCACGACACGACCTTCGGCTTGCTCGACCGCCTCGAACTGAATCCGCTCCTTGAATCGATCCTTGACCGCGTCAGCAATTTGCTCGAAACGCCCCACGTCGGCATAGACTTGCTCTCCCCCGACGGAACCTCCCTGCGCCAGGAGGTAGGCAAGGGCATCTTCAAAGATTGGAACGGGCAACTGACTTCAAAGGGGAAGGGTTTGACTGGTTTGGTGTGCGAAACAGAACGAACCCTGTCGGCGAACGATTACCCAACGTGGGAATTTCGGGATCCTGAAGCCGTGAAGGTCGGCTTTCGCTCGGTGGCGGGGGCGCCCTTGAAATCGGGCGACAAATTTCTCGGCGCATTGATCGTCGCCGCCCTCGAAGAAGATAAAAAGATGGATCCCGAACAGGTGTCCCTGCTCGAACGCCTCGCCGCGCTTGCCTCGCTCGCCATTGACAACGCCCGCCTTTATGAAGAAGCCCGCAGGGAACTTGCGGAGAGAAAAAAGATCGAAGAAGACCTGCGTTCGAGCGACGAGCGCTTCCGTAAGGTTTTCAACAACAACAAGATCGCCGTCACGATCGTGACCCTCGAAGAGGGTATCTTTCTCGAAGCCAACAACGCCTTTTGGGAGTTGTCGGGGCTGACGCCCGAAAAAGCGCTCGGCCATTCAACCCTTGAATTTGACCTATGGGAAAACCCGGGAGACCGGAGGAAATTCGCGCGCGACCTGCTCGAAAAAGGTTCGCTCGCCGACGTGGAGGTAAAATTTATCGGGGGCGATAAACCGCCCCGATCCTCTCTTGGATATTACGAATTGATCACCATTCGGAACCGGTTGTGCATTCTGAGCATGTTCTACGACATCTCGGAGGAAAGGCGCGCTCAACGCAACCTGCTCGAAAGCGAGGAGCGATTCCGCAAGGTCTTCCAAGCCAGCCCGGTGGCGATCGTCATCACCACGCTTGACGAAGGACGCATCCTCGACGCCAACGAAGCCTATTGGAAGTTGACGGGCTACGACCCGCAAACCTCCGTCGGGAGAACCGCTCAAGAGATCGGCATCTGGGATGATCGCTCCAAACGCGAAGACTTCATCCGCGCCATCATGGAAACGCGCTCCACGTTCAACCCCGACTACCAGTTCGTGAGCAGGGAAGGGCGGATCAAGACGACCGTCGCCTTCAGCGAGGTGATCGCCTTCGGCGAAGCCGAGGCGATTCTCTCCATGTTCTATGATGTCACCGCGCAAAAAGAGGCGCGGGAGGCTCTTCGCGCCGCCGAAACCCGTATGCGCGCCATCATTGCCTCCATCCCGGATATGATCTTCGAGATATCGAAGGACGGAACCTATCTCGATTTTATGGCTTCCGCAGAGGTCGCCCCCACCCTGCCCCCCGATCAATTCATCGGCAAGAACGTCCGGGAAATCCTCCCGGAGACAATCGCCGACCAGACCCTTTTTGCCCTCGAGCGCGCCATCGCCACCGGACAGGTACATTCCTTCGAATACGAACTGCCTTTCAGGGATGAAGTTCGATTTTTAGAAGCGCGCATCGCGGCGGTCACCTCCGAATCCGCCATCAGCATGGTGCGCGACATCAGCCAGCGCAAATGGGTGGAGACCGAACGCGAGAAGTTGATCGAAGAGCTGGAACTCAAGAACGCCGAACTGGAGCGCTTCACCTACACCGTGTCGCACGATCTCAAATCGCCGGTCATCACCATCCGCGGCTTCCTCGGTTTTCTGGAGCAGGATGCCCTCTCCGGGAATCTTCCGCGCCTGCAAGCCGACATCAGACGCATCTCGGACGCCACCGATAAAATGCAATCCCTGCTGAACGAACTTCTCGAACTCTCGCGCGTCGGGCGCCTGGTCAACCCGCCCAGCCCCGCGCCCTTCAATGAAATCGTGGAGGAAGCCGTCGCCCTCGTTCAGGGGCGGATTCAAGCCAATCATGTGCAACTGCATGTGCAGGATGATATGGACGCCGTCTTCGTTGACCGCCAGCGCATGGTCGAGGCGCTCCAAAACCTGATTGACAACGCCGCAAAGTTTACGCGGGAAAATGCAAGGATCGAGATCGGGCAGGACGGCATGGAAGGGTCTCTGCCGGTCTTCTTCGTGCGCGATAACGGCATCGGCATCGAACCCGCCCATCATGAACGCATCTTCGGGTTGTTCAACAAACTCGACCCCGATTCCGAAGGCACGGGAATTGGGCTTGCCCTCGTGAAGAGAATCATCGAGGTCCACAAAGGCCGGATCTGGGTCGAGTCCGAACCGGGGAAAGGAACCGCCTTCTTCTTTACGCTTCCGCCTGCGGGCTCCGAATCCTGAATCGTGATAAACTGAAATCATCTCACCTGGAGGATTTTCATAATGAAGCACGCAGTCAGCATCAGCATCGGCTCGTCCAAACGCAACAAGGCAGTGGAGGTGAACCTGCTGGGCGAAACCGTGCGGATTGAACGCATCGGCACAGACGGCGACATGGAAGCCGCCGCCCTCAAATACCAGGAACTAGACGGCAAAGTGGACGCCTTCGGCGTGGGCGGCGCGGATCTGGGCGCCATTGTGGAAGGCAAATTCTATCCCTTCCACTCCGTTCAAAAACTCATCCGCTACATAAAAAAAACCCCCGTGGTGGACGGCGGCGGGCTTAAAAACACGCTCGAAAACAAAGCCCCCGGCTTTCTCGACCGGACCATCGGCGACTACATCAACCAGCGCGGACGCAAAGTGATGATCACCGTCGGCGTGGACCGTTGGGGACTCTCCAAATCCTTTGCCGAGGCGGGCTACGAAACCGTCTTCTGCGATCTGATGTTCGCCCTCGACATTCCGATCCCCGTCCGCTCCATGAAAGGGCTGCGAACTCTCGCGTCCATTCTGATCCCCATCGTCACGCGCTTCCCGTTCGAGTGGCTGTACCCCACAGGCGAAAAACAAAACGAACACCGGCCAAAATATAACAAGTGGTACGAGTGGGCGACCGTCATTGCGGGCGACTGTCTTTATATTAAACGACACATGCCGTTCAATATGCAGGGCAAGGTTGTCGTCGCCAACACCACCACGCCCGAAGATGTGGAGTTCTTCCGCAAGTGCGGCGTCAAATACCTGATCACCACCACCCCCGTCCTCGAGGGGCGCTCCTTCGGCACAAATATGATGGAGGCGGCTCTTGTGGCGCTCTCCGGCAGGGGTCGCCCGCTGACCTTTGAAGAACTGACCGAGTTGATTGACAAACTCGGCTTCCAGCCACAGTTGCAGGAGTTGAGTTGATGAAAATGAACGCAATCGTCACCGCCGGGGGCATCCCCCAGCCCGGCGACAAGTTATATGCCTACTCCAACGGCGATTCAAAAGCCCTGATTGACGTGGCGGGCAAGCCCATGGTGCAATGGGCGCTGGACGCGCTCGGCGAAGCCAAGACAGTTGACCAGGTTATTGTCATCGGTCTTTCGCCCAAAAGCGGGCTGACCTGCAAGAAACCCCTGCATTATGTTTCAAATCAGGGGCGCATGTTGGCGAACATCACCGCCGGGGTCAATAAATCCCTCGAACTCAACCCAAAATGCGAATACGTCCTCGTCGTCTCCGCCGACATCCCAACCCTTAAAGGCGAGATGGTGGATTGGCTGGTCAAGACCTGCATGAAAACAAAGGACGACCTGTATTACGGCGTCTGCCCGCGCGAGGTGATGGAGAGCCGCTTTCCCGACTCCAACCGCACTTACACCAAACTCAAAGACATGGAAGTCTGCGGCGCGGACATCAACATCACGCACGTCCGCATGGTGACCGAACACCTTGACACATGGGAACAACTGATCGGCAACCGCAAAAGCCCTCTGCGCCAGGCGGCTGTCATCGGGCTGGATACGCTCTTTCAACTCGCCACGGGTCAATTCACTTTACAAGGTTTGGTCGAACGCGCTTCACAGCGCATCGGCATCAAGGGTCGCGCCATCGTCTGGGATAAAGCGGAACCCTGCATGGATGTGGACAAGCCTCATCAACTCGAATTGCTCCGCGAAGACCTTGCCCGTCAACAGCGCGCAAAACGCAAACCCGCGCCCCTTCGCAAACCGCGTAAAAAAAGCGGCGCAAAGAAAGCCGCAAAGCCGAAGGCAAAACGCAAATGACCTTTCGGCGCATCCTCGAACTCGATGCCCGGCTCTCCAGCCAGATGCGCGTGGCGGAAAAGCCGGGTCTTTTGCGCAACCTCGCCGTCTTCTTCGCACATTCCGGCGACTCGTGGCTGTGGCTTCCAGGGCTGATCCTCGCCTGGTTCTTCAGCGATCCGTTTTGGAAAAAATGGGAAACGGTCGAATTTTTCGGCATTGGCGGGCTGGCGGTCGTTGTCTTGCTTGTTAAATTCAGCGTTAAACGCAAACGACCCGAAGGAGATTGGGGGGGAATCTACAGGAACACGGATCCGCACTCCTTCCCATCGGGACACGCCGCCCGCGCCTTCCTCATCGCCGCGATCGGATCGGCTCTCGCCCCGCCCTGGCTGGCTCTGCTCCTCTGGCTTTGGGCTCCGCTGGTGGCTTTGGCGCGCGTCGCCATGGGCGTGCATTATCTGTCGGACATCGTTGCCGGAATGATTTTGGGAATCATCGTCGCCCTGCTGGGCTTGGGGTTCTATCCATCCCTCATTGACTGGTTTGCGCTGAAGACGGGTTTTTTATTTTGGTAACAGCATGGGCGGCGCGTACCGCAAACTTCAATTTGCGCCTGCGCGAGAAGCAAACTGAAGTTTGCAGCGCCGCGTAAAACCTTCGCGACTGGCGTAGTTTTTAAAGAGCAATATTGATTACCTTACACTTTGTTTTTAGGACGCGGAAAACGCGGATGAACGCAGATTTTTTGGCAAAACGCCTGAAAAAAATGTCTTGAATCAGCGTTTTCCGCGCTCGTCTGCGTCCTGATTTTAAGAGTGTAAGATAATCAGAGAGCAATACTATAGTCGGCCTTCCCCTGCGCCGATGCGCTTGCGGCGCGCGCCCTACGCGAGCGACTTTATAAACTCCTCCTGCGTCGTCACCGTTTCTTTCAACCCCAATCGTTTTCCCAACCTCGTCAACTGCGGGGGTTCCACATAGGTCTGCGCCAGGATATCTTCCTGACCCAACACCTCCCGCGTCGAGCCGTCCAGCAATACCCGCCCCTGCGATAAAGCGATCACGCGCTCGAAGTTCTCGGCGCAGAAGTCAATGTCGTGTGTGATGACGACGACGGTCCTGCCCTCGCGCTTCAATTCCGATATGACATGAGCAATCCTCGCCACGTTGACGGCATCCTGTCCCGTCGTCGGCTCGTCGAAGATGACGATGGGCGTGTCCATCGCTATGATCGAAGCCAGCGCGACCATTTTTCTCCAGGCGGGCGAGAGGTCGTAGGGATTGGCCTCAGCCTTGCCGTTCAACTCAGTCAACGCCATCGCGCGCTCGACGAGTTCATCCACTTTCCCCTTGGCGTATCCCAAATTGCGCGGACCGAACGAGACTTCGGTCACCACATCCCTTGAGAACAATTGCTCGTCCGGGTTTTGAAAAACATAGCCGACCCGCGCAGCCAGTTTCGCCGTCGAAAATTTTGTCGTCTCCCAATCGCCAATGAATACGGAGCCGGATGTCGGCTTGAGCAGTCCGTTCAAGTGACGCGCGAGCGTCGTCTTCCCCGCGCCGTTCTGCCCGACGATCGCGACCTGCTCGCCGGGTTCGACGACGAGGCTGATGCCCTTCAAGGCTTCCAAGCCGATGGGGTAGGTGAAATGGAGTTTATCTATGGCGATCTTCATTGATTCCGTCATATTCGTAATGCGTAATGCGTAATGCGCGATATTGCGCGTCACGCATTACGCGTCAGGTTAAACCCTTCCGCCGCTTCGTCCAAAGTGACTGGTAATCGTTCCTTCTTCCACAGCCCTTTTTTCTTCGCCTCTCTTGCCGCCGATGTGTAACGCGAAACGCCAAACCCATTTTCGACCAGCGCTTCGGAGGTCAACACCTCGCTGGCAGACCCTTCGAGCAAGATTTGACCCTCTTTCAAAGCGATGACCCGGTCTGCGAAACTCGCGATCCATTCCACTTTATGTTCGACCATCACGACCGTCATCCCTTCTTCAGCCATCTTCCGCACCACGCCAAAGACTTCGCGCGCGCCGATCGGGTCCATTTGCGAGGTCGGCTCGTCGAGGACCAAAAGCCGGGGTCGCATGACCAGGATCGAGGTCAGCGCGACGCGTTGCTGTTGTCCGCCGGAGAGCGAATAAGGGGAGCGATCCGCCAGATCGCCGATCCCCGTCAGGGACATGGCGTCCTCCACCCGCTTCTTCATCTCTTCGCGCGGCACGCCGATGTTTTCCAACCCGAAGGCGATCTCCTCGAAGACGGTGTACTTCGCGCCGGAAATTTGATTGAACGGGTTTTGAAACGCCAGTCCGACGTTTAGAACCCACTCATCCAGCGTGGACTCGCTCGACTTCCTCCCGTTCACTTCGATCTCGCCCGAAATTTCGCCCTTGAAAAAATGCGGGACAAACCCCGCCAGCGCATAACACAGCGTTGATTTGCCCGCCCCGTTGGGACCGACGACTGCGACGAACTCGCCTTCTTGAATATGAAAACTGAGGTTTCGCAAAACCGGCTTTTCGGAAGTTGGATACAGGTATGTGAGATTTTTAAGAACTACAAACGCCATAGCACACCAAGTACGATCAACCCAAATATCGAAAAGATGACAATACGTCGAATATTTTTTTGCAAGGGCGTATCAGGAATTTCAATTAGACTGGTTTCCTTTTTACCGGAGTTGAAGCCCCGCGCCTCTATGGCTATGGCGCGTTCCTCCACTTCCATCAGGCTGCCGAGTACCAGAGGCAGGATAAGAGGAATGAGCGCTTTGGCGCGAATGTACAGGTTTCCTTCCGTTTCGAGTCCGCGCGAACGCTGCGCATCCAATATGGTCAGGGCTTTTCTTTGAAAGCTCGGCGCAATTTGTAAGGTTGCAACAATAATATAGGCAATGCTGCTCGGAACCCCAGCCTGTTTAAGGGTAATCATCAAAGCATCTGGCCGGGTTGTCATGGAAAACAATAAAAAAACAGACATAACCAATATAATCCTGCCCATGCTAATTGCTGCAAATATGGCGCCCTCCCATTTAGGAGAAAGGATGCCGACTTCAAAAACAGGCGTACCCTCGCCCCAAAAAAAACCATGTATCAGGATCACAGAAATTGCGAACGGCAGGCTGACCTTCCACGTTGCAGAGAACAGGTTTGAGACTACGCGCCCCCAAAAGGCGAGTGGAAAAACAATGAAGGCGACAATGAAATATCCAGTCCAATTTCCGGGCAGAGTCAGTCCTGCCGTAATAAATAATAGAGTCAGCAAAACTTTGGTAAGTGGGTGAAGACTATGCAGCCCGCTTTCGCGGGCTACATACATGCCAAGGGCGTTCATGTCGCGGTTTTATCGTGAAGTGAAGCGGGCAGGCAGAGAGCGAATAATAAGCCAAACCACCATGAAAGAAAGCATTTTATCAAATGGGTCAGAGACGCTGCCCTGCGCAAGTACCGAGGCGAGAATACCGCCGCCGCTGGCGCGGAAGGCGGCAACCAGCAAGTCTGTGCCGGAGCCTGTCACGCCGCCAAAAACATAAGCAGCCGTTGGCGCAGAAATAATGGCGGCGACAATCCCGGTGATGAGCCCCCACATACCCGCATAACCGCCCTTTTGCAGGAGGAAGTATCCGATGGCGGCGCCGGCAAGAATCGCGAAGATGAAGATCCCCAAATATTGAGAGAACAACTGACTCATGCTTGGGTAGGAGGTGTAGCCCGTCTCATCCGTTGAAGCATTGATGAAGGCAAGGATGAACAGGGTTAATGAAAAAACAAAAACTGCGCCGACAACCACCGACACCCAGCGCGGGGTCTCATTTTGGAACGCGCCGCGTTTGCCCGCAAACCCCGCCATAAGACCGATCGCCGCCGCAACATAAAAGAAAGGCGCGGCAAATGGGTTAAACAGACCCCAGATCAAATTGGCAAGACCGCCTGTCAGCGCGCCTGCCCACGGACCGGCAATCGCGCCAACCAGGACGGTTCCAATACTGTCCAAATACACTGGCAGTTTCAAACGAACCACCAACTCTCCAATGGCGATATTTATGGCAATTGCGATTGGAATAAGCACCAGAGTGCGGGTGGTAAACTCTTTTTTGATATTCTCAAACATGGCATCCTCCGGTTGAGATGATGAAATGAACGACTTGATTATCATAACACTTTCGGCGTCGGAATGTCACGAAATTTATCCATTGCTCTCGCTGCCCTGAGCAAATGCCCCCTGCGCCAGTTTCTCCATCCGCTCCAGGAACATTTCCATGAACAGACGCGGGCGCACGCCCATTGCCACCCGCATATTCTTCGGCTTCTTCTCATAATTATAGAAATCGGCGAAGGTATTGCCCAGCCCAACCCCCGTCGAAAGGTCCACGTCCACGACCAAATCCTGGTAGTCGCAAATCTCCGGCATGAAGGTCAGCGCCAGCGTCATCGGGTCGTTGATCACGCAGCCCTCGATGCTTTGATACTCGTCGTGGAACTCCATGTAGAAGCGGGTCGAATCTGCGATGAATTTTGTGATCGGCGAATTGATTTTCAGCAAACGATTCAAATCGTCTTTGGTGAAGACACATTGATAAGTGACGTCCAGCGGCGTGAGCGTTATCGGCATCCCCGAATGAAAAACGATATGCGCCGCGTGCGGGTCCACGAAGGTATTGAACTCTGCCAGCGCCGTGGTGTTGCCCGGGTACTGGATCGCCCCGCCCATGATGAACGCCTCTTTGACGTTTTCCACAATGCGCGGCTCCTGCCGAATTGCCAGCGCGACATTGGTCAACGGACCAATGCACACCAATGTGATCTCCCCCGGCTCTGACATGATCCGCTCGATAATGTAATCGCTTCCATGCCCCGCCCCGGGCTGATTCAGCGGTTCTGGGAGTTCTGCATAGCCCAAGCCGGAGTCGCCGTGAGTCTCCGGGCTGAGCAATGACTCTTTTACCAGAGGCAGGTCGCATCCTTTATAGACAGGGACGTGACCCGCCTTCGCCAACTCCAAAACAGCCAAGGCGTTGCGCGTGGTTTGCTCTGTGGAGACGTTGCCATGCACGGAGACAACGCCGTCCACAACAATCTCAGGCGAAGCCGCCGCCAAAAGAATGGCAAGCGAGTCGTCAATGCCGGGGTCGGTGTCGAGGATGATGTGTTTTTGCATTAGCTCAGCCGCCGCCTTGAGCATGTATGAATGACATGACCCTTTCCAAAAACAACTCCACGAACTTTCTGCCCTTCACATCCAAAGCGACCTTCATGTTCGCGGGCTTCTTCGAGACTTTCATAAAATCGGCGTAAGTCTTCCCCGTCGAGACCCCGCCCGAAACATCCACGTCCACATAATGTTCTTCGAGATGCAGCAACTCCGGCGCGATGATCGCCGCCACTGTCAGCGGATCGTGCAAAGCGCACCCGGCGAACCCTTCATATTTTGAATAGAACGCCATGTAATCCGCCATCACGTCGCGGACAAAATGCGCGACGGGCGAACCGGTCTTAAGCAGTCGTTCAACGTCCGCCGGAGCGAGCAAACATTTATAGGTCGCATCGAGGGGAATGAGCGTGATGGGAATCCCCGAATTGAAGACGATGTGCGCCGCGTGCGGGTCTTCGTGGATGTTGAACTCCGCCAGCGGCGTGACATTCCCGCCGGAGCGAATCGCCCCGCCCATGACGACCAATTCCTTTACCGCTTCGGCGAACTTCGGCTCTTTGCGGATCGCCAGCGCGATATTCGTCAGCGGACCGACGGCAAACAGCGTCAGTTCCTTCGGTTCGGCGAGGAAGCGCTGAATCAGGTAATCTACTGCGTGCAAGCCAACCGGCTCTGTCTTCGGCTCGGGCAGTTTTGCCTGTCCCAATCCGCTCGCGCCGTGGACGGACTCTCCCCAATTATGCGGCGATTTGATCAGCGGACGGGAACATCCCCTTGCAACCGGAATATCCGCATTGAGAAATTCCAAGATCGCCAGCGCGTTGCGCGTGGTCTTTTCGATGCCCACATTGCCGTGGACGGCAGTGACGGCTTCGAGTTGAATCTCAGGCGAAGCCAGCATGAGCAAAATGGCGAGCGCGTCGTCCGCGCCGGGGTCGGTGTCGAGGATGAGACGGGTGGGGGAGGACATAGAGGATGAAGGAGGAAGGATGAATGGAAGTTGGTAATTGGTAATTGGAGGTTGGTTATTGGAGGTTGGTAATTGGTAATTGGAGGTTGGTTATTGATATTGGTTGAGGAAGGTTTCGACCTCGGCTTTGGTTGGCAAAGATGGTTGTGCGCCGAATTTGGTCGTTGCCAGCGCGCCGCATGCGCATCCATAACGGACGGCTTCTTCGAGGGCTTTTGCGTAGGATGCGCTCTCTTGCGCATCCGCCGGGGTTGGAGAACTCCAACTATGCGTAAGGATTTTGGAAGCGAATCCGCCGATGAAGGCGTCGCCCGCCGCGGTGGTGTCCACAACGTCAACTGTATACGCGCCTACCTGCGTCGCTTGCGCGCCTGTCGCCAATAACGCGCCTTCGCTGCCCAACGTCACGATCACCGTCTTCACGCCCTGTTTCAAAATTTCTTTTGCGGCAACTTCAGCGGATGAAACATCCGTGATGGGCAAACCGGTAAGCAAAGCAAGTTCGCTTTCGTTGGGGATGAGAATGTCCACGTTTGCAAGCAATTCAGCGGGCAATGATTTTGCGGGCGCGGGGTTGAGGAGGACGGTCATTCCGTGTTCGCGGGCTTTTTGCGCGGCGCGGAGAACCGTCGGCGTGGGAATCTCCAACTGGAGCAGAAGCAACTTCGAGTTTAGGAAAGAGGCGGAGTCTACATCCGCTGGCGAGACTTTGCCGTTCGCGCCCGGCGAGAGGACGATGCTGTTCTGCCCGTTCGCATCCACGAGGATGACGGCGGTTCCGGTCGCGGCTTCATCTACAATCACGCGCGACGTATCCACGCGATTCGATTTGAGATTCTCGACGAGGAAGGCGCCGAAATTGTCGCTTCCGACCCGTCCGATCATTGTTACGTCCACCCCCTGCCTTGCCGCCGCCACAGCCTGGTTTGCGCCCTTGCCGCCGGAGATGATTTGTAAATCTTCGCCGCTGATGGTTTCGCCCGGCTGCGGGAAGCGCGGCGATTTGACGACGAGGTCTGCGTTGAGGGAGCCGACGACGATGATTTCTGCCATGCCGGTTATTTTACATCCTTAAATGCCTCGGCGAAGAACGCCGTCATTTTCTGCGCGTATTCCTCAGGTCTTTGGCGCGGGCCGTCGCAGTGAGTCGCTTCGGGGATGACCCATGCCTGGGCGTTGGGACCGGACAGGGCGGCGTAGCGAAGCGTGAACAGATCCGCTTCACTGCCCAACAGCGGACGATCCATCCCGCCGCCGACGAACATGACCGGGCGCGGGGCGATGTCCGGCAGAACATCCGTCATCGGGTCCGGGGCTTCGATTCCGAGTTTGACGGTGTAAAGCCAGTCGAGTAGAAAATTATTCAACGAGATCAAAGCGATGAGCGGATTTTTCAGGACGGGTAGATCGCGCGCGCGAACCGAGGAGTTGCCGTCGCCCCATGCGGCTTCGATCTGCGGGTAAAGCGCCGCGCCATATACGGCAATATCCGCGCCGGTGGAACAGCCCGCCGCGCCGATGTGTTCGTCCGGGTTTCGTGAATGGATGAATTGAATCGCCGCCTTTACATCGCGGGTATCCTCCCAGCCATACGAACGGTATTCGCCGCCGCTTTCGCCGCTGGCGCGTTCGTCGTACATCAAGACGCCGAACCCGGCTTCGGTCAGTTGACGCGCGTGCCAGACCATGCCGGTGCGATTACCGCCGTAGCCGTGAAGGAGGATGACCGTCCCGCCGTTTTGCGAAGGTGTGAACCAGCCTGCCAATGTGATCCCATCTTCGCTTGCGAATGTGACTTCTTCCACTTCAAAGCCGAGGTTATCGGGGATAAACACTTCACTGGGAGCTGGAGATGTTTCTGTAAAGACCGAATAGACTGCGCGCTCCACGCCGACGAAGAACGCCAATAGCAGAAAAACGCCGACCCCGAACCCCAGCACCCGCACAAGGCGGATGAGGATGTTGACGATTCTCCCGCCTGGCGCGGCGGGGCTTTCAATATTTGCCGTTTGAGTTTTTAACCTGCTTTTGAGTTGGTAGAAGACGACCAGAAAGAAGACCAAAATAAAGATCAGTTCGCCGATTGCCCAGATGATTTGAAACGACATGGAAGATTCTCCTCGATGATCGAATTGATGCAAACGCTATCTTACACCAACATGGCGCGGCGTACTGCAAACTTCAGTTTACCCCATGCAAAGCGCAAACTAAAGTTTGCGGTACTATGCGCGCAATACCATGCAACAACCGTGTTGCCCAACCAACCTCCAATCTCTACTCTCTACTCTCTATTCTCTACTCTCTACTCTCTACTCTCTACTCTCTATTCTCCATTCTCTATTCTCCATTCTCCATCCCCCTTCGATCAGGGCAAACCTTCATCCTTCATCCCTTCGCTTTCGCTCAGGGCAAGCCTTTTCCTTTATACTTCCCCCCATGCGCTCCACCCTGCCCATCCTGCGCGCGCGGCGCGACCGCCGACTGGACAAACAAAAGCGAAGCGAAAACCGTTCGCGCGGCGCGATCCTCAGCGTCGGGCTTGTCCTTTCGCTCATCCTCGGCTCGATCATCATCATCGGCGCATTCCTCTACGCCGATGTCACCCGCAATTTACCCTCGACGCAAATCCTTCCGATCCTGCTCAACCCGCCCGACGGACTGCTGTTGCAACCCACGCGCATCTATGACCGCAGCGGTCTGCAATTGCTCGCCACCTTCGCGCCGGACGAATCGCCGCGACGCTACATCCCCGTCAGCGAACAGAACGCCCAGCACATTCCAAAGGACTTGGTCAACGCCGTCATCGCCGCCGCCGACCCCGGGTTCGAAACTCACTCCGGCTACTCGCTCGATGGATTCAATAATTTCGACCTGCACCCGACCATCGCGCAAAAACTTGTCAACGACCTGATGCTTTATAACGAACCGCCGTCGTTCAAACGCGCCGTCCGCGAGCGCTTGCTCGCCGCGCAGATCACGTCGCAATTCGGGCGCGATCAAGTCATGGAGTGGTATCTCAACAGCGCGAACTTCGGCAACACCGCATACGGCGTGGAAGCCGCCGCGCAACTTTACTTTGGCAAGCCCGCCGCAGAACTGACCCTCGCCGAATCCGCCATGCTTGCCGCGACGAGTCAGACTCCCGCGCTCAACCCGCACGACGCGCCGCTGGTCGCCACTCAACGCGGGCGCGAAATCCTTTATGTGATGCGCGACCTCGGATGGATTCCCTCCGACCTGGCTTCGATTGCGCTGGGAGAGAATCCCGCCATCATGCCCGCGCCTCCAACCCCGCCCGAAGTTGCCCCCGCCTTCCTGAACCTTCTCCTCGCCCAGATCGACTCGCAGATCCCCCGCGAGCGGATTCTGCGCGGCGGCATCATCGTCACCTCCACGCTGGATTATGACTTGCAGAAGAACGCCGCGTGCGCAACGGAAGTCTACGCTTCGCGCCTGGCGGGCTTGCCCGAACCGACCATCGCATGTGACGCGGCGCGACGACTCCCATCCCTGCCGCCGGATTCGACGTTTGCCGATTCGTCCGCCAGCGCGATCATCCTCGACCCGCAGACGGGGCAGGTGTTGGCGATGGTGGGAGAGACAATTCAAGGCGAGGAAACGCCCCTTATCGCCGCCCACAACCCCGGGTCCGGGTTGGATGCGTTTGTCTACTTGACGGGATTCACCCGCGGCCTGGGCCCAGCCTCTTTAACGTGGGACATCCCCGGCGAAGACATCAATCCAAATTTCGACGGCGCATATCACGGCGCGATGCGATTAAGGATCGCACTGGCGAACGATTATCAAATCCCCGTCGAGACGCTGAAAACGCAAATGGGAATCGAGAATGTGGAAAATATCGCGTCGTCGTTCGGTTTGAATTTCGGTCAGGAAGTTTCGCTGCTCGATCTGGCAGGCGCCTATGGGTCGTTCGGCGTTCAGGGCGTGAAGTTCGGTCAATATGTGAACGACGATTTTTCGCCTGCGACCGTCCTGCGTGTGGAAGGCGTGGATCATGAAGCCCTGCTCGACTGGTCATTGCCCGAAGCGCAAACTGTGGTGACGCCCGCAATGGCGTATTTGATGACCGACGTTTTGAGCGACGAACCTGCGCGGTCGGATGTATGGGGCAGGCAGAATGTTTTGGAGCTCGGTTTTCCCGCGGGCGCAAAGCCGGGGCAGACCCCCGACGGGAAAGATGCGTGGATGATCGGGTTTACGCCGTATGTTTCGGTTGCGGTATGGACGGGCGCGCGCGGCGAGAATGACATTGTCACGCCGCGATTCCCCGCCGCGCTGTGGAACGCCTTGATGCAGACGGCTTCGGAAGGCAAGCCAAACGACGGCTGGACTCCGCCGCCGGGAATTTCGACGATGACTGTTTGCGACCCCTCTGGAATGTTGCCGACCCGCGAATGTCCGAACCTTGTAACCGAAGTTTTCCTGAACGGCAGCGAACCGACTCAAGCCGATACTTTGTTCCGCGAGTTTTTCATCAACCGCGAAACGGGCTTGCTTGCCACAGTCTTCACGCCGCCGGAGTTGATCGAAAAGCGCGTGTATATGATTCTCCCCGACGAAGCGCGCGAATGGGCGGCGGGCGAGGGCATCCCCGTCCCGCCGACGGTGTACGATGCGATTCAAGCGCCGCCGATCAACCCGTACGCCAACATTACCGCCCCGCCCCTGTTCTCAGATGTGAACGGCAAGGCGCTGATTCTCGGCACGGCATCGGGCGAGGACTTTTTATATTATCGCGTGCAAGTGGGCAAGGGACTGAATCCGCAGGAGTGGATTCAACTGGGCGGCGATAACGCAACGCCCGTCGAAGGCGGGATGCTGGCGGAATGGGACACAACCGGACTGAGCGGCTTGTACGCCGTGCAATTGGTCGTCGTCCGCGCCGACCAGGCAGTGGATACGGCGGTGATTCAGGTGACGGTGAAGTAGGGGCGACCCGTCAAGGTTTTGCAAGCGATACCATCTTACAGCAAGGGTCGCCCTGTAACGAAAGCGCCAACCTGCCAGCAAGGGCGACCCTTTCCTTAGAACGGATCTGACGAAGGATTGGGACGGGTCGCCCCTACATTGTTAAAAGAACCAATGCCCCACCAGCGCGGATGCGAGAGTCATGCTGATGTTGTCAATATCCTTGTAATGAAGCGACTCGATGATTGCGCCGACGAATGCTATTGTGGTAATTGGTAAGAGGTAATTGTTAATTGTTCCGCTGAAAACTCCCGCTGTGACGTAAATAAAGAGCATCAGGGTCGAAAAGACAAACCCGCCGACGAAGACGCTGATAGTCCCGGCGACCGATTTCTCTTTGCTCCATGGCAGTTTCGCCGAAGCGAACTTCCTACCCATAATATCCGCGATGCCGTCGCCGCCGCACATCATCATCAAGGCGACGATGCCGATGGGGGAATCTTTCCAATAGATCAGGGTCAGGACAACGAACATGATTCCATAATAAAGCGGACCGCGCAAAATTTCCTTCGGGTCGCCCGTGCGGGACATGGCATCCACCGAGGCTTTGTCTTTGATGACGCCGAAGCCGATCAACGCGAACTGCACCGTGATCGCAAACGGAACCAACGCCGCCAGCCATCGGGCAGAGGGGGCATCGTCGAAAAAGAACCAGCACAAAACGAAGATCGGACCCGTGCCGATGTGAATCAACTTGCGGCTGAGTTTGCTTTCGATCCAGCCGCGATGGGCGAAAAAATCCATCAGGCGCAAAAATCCGAGCGCGATGGCGAAGGTAAGGGCGAGGGCGATGTAGTTGTTCATGGGCGTTCCTGTTGGGAACCGGGGTGGTTGGATGGTTCAACCCGGAATGTGGGGAAGCGCGAATCGGTTCCAAGTTCGCGCGGGTGGGCGTAGATTGCGGAAAAAGACGCCAGGTCTGAGTTTTCAGACAGTCTTCCATAACTGGCGTTGCGCGAAACGTTCCGAAGATTTTCGCTTTGCTGCGAGGTTTGCGCCAATGGATATTAAACTTTATCGGAAATTATTTTGGACGCGGACAAGCGCGGAAAACGCGGATTTTTTACTCTTTTGTCAGCGTAAATCTGAGTTCATCTGCGTCCGATAAGAGAACATTGACTTATTTCCGATAACGTCTATTGCTGTAAATTTCCCTGGAGCATTCAGCGGATCGTGAGCATGAGCGCGATAATGAAGCCGCCGCCCACGACCGCTATAACGGTTGTGACGATGCCGAGGGTTTTGTTGCGCATCCAGCCTGCCAGCCCAAGACCGGCAACGAACATCCCCAGTCCGATGTAATAAAAAGTTGAAACGAATCTCGCCGCGGTCGGCATGTTCTCAAGAAGGTGCGGGGGGATGTTTGCGATCTCCACGTTTTCCACAATCGCCATCTTCACCACAATCTGGCTTCCGACCGAGGTTGCAATCAGCAAAAGCGACGCCGCCAGAATGAAAATACCGATCAGGGGTCCGGCAACGCGCTGTTTTTTCTCGCCCGCCAGAAATTCGACCGCAATGGCGAGCGAAAACCCGCCGATGATCGAACTCAGCAGGGTCATTTGTTCCATCCATGCGCTTGATAGACCTTCGTAGCCTTCCATATAAACTCCTGAAAACCTGATTGTCTTAAACAAAGGGAAATGGCGGCGCCGGCGAATCGCTGACAAACGACATTGCAATTTGGTTACATACGGCGGCGCGTCTCAAATGAAAATCTGACGACCCGGATATATACTGAAATTGTACACCATCGAAAGGAGCATCCATGTTCAAAAGAATTCTTCTTGCAGTGGACGGATCCGAACACGCCCTCCACGCCGCCCGCAAAGCCGCAGAACTGGCGCGTCTGATGAAACCTGAGGAGTTTCGCATCGTTGTCGCCTACGATCCCATTCCGTTGTATCTGGGCGAGCCGAACATGCAGATCGCCATCACAAACCGCAAAGGCGAAGCCGAGGAAATATTGAACACAGCGGTAAAGGACGTTGGCGAGATTCCGTGCGAAATTCAGACCGGAATTGTGGAGGGCGATCCGGCCAATGCCATTATCGAAGTCGCCAAAACCCGCAAGAGCGACGTGATCGTCATGGGGTCGCGCGGGCTTGGCAGGCTGGCGGGTTTGTTGCTGGGAAGCACGAGTCAGAAGGTTGTGGCTCACGCGCCCTGCCCGGTGTTGATCGTCAGGTAGCCTGCCGGCCGGACTGTAGGGCGAGCGCTTCAGCCCGGGAAAACTCTTCGGGGGTGTTGACGTTCCAAAAACACAGTCCGTCCGGGTCGAACTTCTGCAACTCGTCCGGCGACAACGTCCGAACGCGGACTTGCGGAAACCAGGCGACGACTTTCCATAAATCCGCGTCCAGGGCAGATTCGATGGCGGGCAGGCAGGTCTCGCGGCGATACAGGGCGTGGAGCGGTTCGTAGCCTTCGTCCGTTTTGCCCGCTCGCTTTGCTCGGGATGCTACGCTAGCGATGACCACATCCGCCTCTTCCTGAACGAGAAGGCGGAGCGCGCTTTCGAAGAAGTGTGGACTGGCGAAGGGCATATCGCACGCCGCAACCGCCACGAACGCATGATTGGCGGATGCGATCGCAGTGTAGAGTCCGCCCAGGGCGCCGCGGCCCGGCTTGAGGTCCGGCATGAGGCGCGTTTTAAGGAATTCATAGTCTGCGGGGCGATTGGTCGTTACAATCAGTTCATCCGCAATGGGCGAAAGCCGTTCAATAACCCGTTCGATCAGCGGCTTTCCTAAAAACGGTTTGAGCGCCTTGTCCTCGCCCATGCGCGTGGACATTCCGCCTGCTTGAATTATGACCGATAACATGGGTATATTATAGATGATATGAGCAGACTGGCGAATCGGCTCGATGCTTTGACGGTTGAAGGCGAGTTGTACGAAAAACTCGCCGATGGCGCTGTGCGTTGTTTCGCCTGCGGGCATCGCTGTCTCATCCGCGAGGGGAGGCGCGGCATCTGCCAGGTGCGCTTCAACAAAGGCGGGAGGTTGATGGTCCCGCACGGATATGTGGCGGCGTTGCAAAACGACCCCATCGAAAAGAAGCCTTTTTCGCACGTCCTGCCCGGCGCGAGCGCGTTGACTTTTGGGATGCTGGGATGCGACTATCACTGCCCGTACTGCCAGAACTGGCTGACCTCCCAAGCCATGCGCGACCCGGCGTCGGATGTTTCGGCGCAGTTCATTCGCGAAATAACCCCGCAAGCGGTGGTGGATTATGCCCGCAAAGTCGGGGCTTCGGCAGTGGTCTCCTCTTACAACGAGCCGCTGATCACCAGCGAGTGGGCGGTGGAGATTTTCAAGATCGCCAAAGCGAACGGACTGCTGTGCGCCTGCGTCTCGAACGGCAACAACACGCCCGAAGCGATGGATTATCTCGCGCCGTATCTCTCCGCCTATAAAGTTGACCTCAAGTGCATGAACGACCGGAACTATCGCAAACTCGGCGGGACACTGCAAAACACGCTGGACGGAATCAAACGCGCGAGGGAGCGCGGCTTGTGGGTGGAAGTGGTCACGCTGGTCATCCCCGGCTTCAACGATTCGAATGAGGAACTTTGGGAGGCGGCGCGCTTCCTTGCCGGAGTCTCGACGGATATTCCCTGGCATGTGACCGCGTTTCACAAGGACTACAAAATGACCGAACCGGACAACACCGACGCGAAGACGTTGATCCGCGCGGCGGAGATTGGGCGCGAGGCGGGGCTGAAATTCGTCTACGCGGGCAATTTGCCGGGGACGGTCGGGGAGTATGAAGATACCCTTTGCCCGAAGTGCAGTCACCGGCTGGTCAAGAGGCGGGGGTACATCATCATGGAGAAGAAAATAACCGCCGACGGGAAATGCCCGAAGTGCGGCGAACCCATCCCCGGCGTGTGGGTATAATTCTTCGCATGATTCTTATTACCGGCGCAACCGGATTCATCGGGCGCGCGCTTGTGCGGCAATTATCCTCCATCGGGTATCCGTTGCGCGCGCTGATCCGCCCCTCCGCGAAAACCCCGCGCCTGCCCAAAGGCGTGCCGGTGGAGGTGGCGGTGGTCTCGCTCGCCGATACGCGCGGCCTGCGCGCCGCCATGCGCGATGTGGAAACAGTTTTTCATCTCGCCAGCGCCGAAAATCAAGGCTCGCGCGGAAGCCTGCTGACCGCCGACATTCAGGGGACGCAAAACCTGGTCGAGGCGGCCGCCGACGCGGGCATTGACCGGTTCATCTACCTCAGCCACCTTGGCGCGGCCCGCGCCTCAAGCTACCCGGTCTTCAAAACCAAAGGCATCGCAGAGGAAAGCATCCGCGCGGGCAGAACCCCATACACCATCATCCGCGCATCGCTGGTGTACGGGCCTGAAGATCATTTCACCAACGTTCTCGCGCAGTTGATTCGCAACTCGCCCGGCTTTTTTCCCATCCCCAACGGAGGCCGGGCCGTCGTCCAGCCAGTCTGGGTGGAAGACCTCGTCACCTGCATGATCTGGGCGCTGGAAAACAAAGACACGCTCAACCAGGTATACGAGGTCGGCGGCAACGAATTTTTCACCCTCCGGCAAATCGTGGAAATCGTCATGGAAACAACCCGCCGACGGCGCTTCCTTGCGCCCATCTCGCCAATTACCCTGCGGGCCGTCACCGTCTTTCTTGAAGGCGTGCTGCCTGGCTTTCCCATTTCCTCCCTCTTTCTCGATTACTTCGCCGTCAACCGCACAACCTCTGTCGACTCCATGCCGCGTTACTTCGGCTTGATGCCCGCGCGCTTCTCCTACCGGCTCGATTATCTTAAACGCAAACGCTGGTATGAACGCCTGTGGAGCGCGATCAGCGAACGAATTTCAACTCAAAGATCGAATTAAAGCCCTTTTTAAGTACACGGAGTTGACGGATTTCACGGACTAACCGGATTGTTTCATAAAATGCCGCGAACTCCGTGTAATCCGCGTACAAAAAGAACTTAAGAGACACCGCGCTGCAATATTTTTCGCTCAGGCAGGGCTTGCGCCAACACTTCGCGCAAACGGTTTGCAGACGGCGCCTCTTTCAATTCATGCGACGCCGCATCCATGCTGACACGATGAATGCTGGCATATCCCAATACGGCAATGATGTCTTCCGCTGTAATGCGCGTGTTTCGCAAGTCAAGCGGTAAATAGGGACGCATGATTGTAACGAAGGCGTTCAACGCTTGCTGAGATCGCAAGATTCGGTTATTTTTATGGGCAAGCTTGGACATGGCGGCTGGTCTCCTTGGTAAGAGCCAAGTAAACCATGTTCAAGCCGTTTCGTGAACTACTGATTATCGGTAATCAGTCAAAGTCCTTTTGTCGGACGCAGATGAACGCGGATTTACGCTGATAAAAGAATAGGAAATCCGCGTTTTCCGCGCTTGTCCGCATCCAAAAATAATCCCCGATAAAGTCAGGCTCAAAGCCGCCGCCCCCGGCGAAGGATCAACCTTGCGCTGTCATATCAGGGGTCGGGGAATAAAACGGTTTCAAAAACGCCAAGAATATCCCCGGGCGGTTCAGGAACGCGCCCCACCGATAAGAAGTCATAGGCGGTTAAAATTTCTTCGGCATTGCTTTCCATTCTTTGAGAAATTTGAAATTTCGTCTCCTGCCGCGTAAGGCGAGTTAATAATTCGCCTTACGCAAGGCGGCATTTGGTTAGGAAATGCGCCTGCCGATGAGTCGGCGACCGTCCACGAATGTTCACGAATAAACGAATAGGCGCGCCAGCATTCGCGACTTTATTCGTGGACGGTTCGTGAGGATGGCAAAAGTGTGTAAGATGAGTTAATAATTAAACCCGGCAATCCTTACCCGCCCCCGCAAAATTTTGTAAAAATAGCGCGGGCGTTTATGCTCGCGCGGGCTTACGCGTCACGCCCCCGGCACGTACTTCTGTTCCCATTCCGCAATGGCGGCGCGGATGGCGCTCTTTATGTTCGCGTCCGGCACGTCGTCTATGGTTTCGAATTTTTTCGAGCCGATCATGACTTCGATCCCGCCGTGTATGGTGTCTTGCAAGCGGATGCCGAGCGGTTCGAGCGCGGTCCCGGCGATGCGTTTTTGCAGGACGACGTCTATCTGCTTGACCATGCTCAGCAGTTTGAATTCGGTTTCAGGATCGGTCTTGGGCTTTTGCGCGGGGGAGATCAAATTGACGGGGACCGGCTTGAGCGTTGAATCAAGTTCGGGAACGGAGACAGCCTCCGGCGGAGTCTGAGGCGCGGCAAAGGCGGAGGAAAACGTCTGGGACGAAACATCCCCGCCTTCGATCCATGGGCGGAATTGATTGATGAGTTCGAGCAGGCGTTTTCTTCGTTCGGGCGTCAACGGGGCGACGAGGGGTTTGCCGTCCATCTCGATCTGCGCGCGGAAGTTTTCGTCGTTGGTCAACTTCAATAAAGCCGGTTCGCCCGCCGCCTGCGGAGCCTGGTCTTTCAGCGCCTGCGCTTCCTTCAAGATTTTTTCAGCCTCCGCAAATTTTCGCCGGGCTTCCTCCCGCGCGTTCTCAACTTTCAAGTCCGCCGAATCCGCTTTTTTGCGCGCGTCAATTGCCATGTTGAAATAACCGAGCAATCCGCCGATGAGAAACACGAGAAATCCCAAGCCCCAGAGCATAAGGGTCGGAATGGTGACGGTGGCAAAATTGATCTGCATGTTATTTCCTTTCGAGCGGCTGGCACTTCGGGCAGACGCGCGTGCCGCGCTGACCGACAGTAAATTTTTGGATCTCCGTCCCGCAGGCAGAGCAGGGTTCTCCTTCGCGGCCGTACACGCGGAAGTAGTTTTGGAATTCGCCTCCGCGATAGACCCAGTCTATGGATGCGCCGTTGCGGCGGATGCCTTCCTTCAAGACGGATCGGATCGCCTCATGCAACGCCTTTGCCTGTTTCAGCGTTACGGCATTGGACAACCCGAGAGGGTGCAGTTTCGCCAGGTGCAGGGACTCGTCTGCGTAGATGTTGCCGATGCCCGCAAGAAAATTCTGGTCGAGCAATAAGGGTTTCAACTGACGGTTTCGCCTGCGAAGATTCTCGTACAACCATTTCGGCGTGAATTCTTTGCCGAGCGGTTCGGGTCCCAGTTTGCCGAGGATGCTGTCGGGGTCGTCCGTCAGCCAGACGCGCCCAAATTTGCGCGTGTCGTTGAAGGCAAGGCTGCTCTCCTCTCCGCGTTCTCCGCGCAGGGCGAGGATAAGGCGGTCGTGCTTCTTCGCCTGCATTTTACCTTTTCTCACGACAACATCGCCGCTCATGCGCAAATGTATCAGGAGATTGTAATCTTCGAGCTTGAGGATGAGGTATTTCGCGCGGCGCGTCACCCCCAGGATGCGTTGACCTTTGATCCGTTCCCTGAATTTCTTTGGCGAAGGAGTCGCCACCGTCCGCGCCCAGCGCACATCGGCGGAGACAATCTTCCGCCCGGCGACGTGCGGCGCGATGGATCGGGCAATGGTTTCGACTTCGGGAAGTTCGGGCATATGGGTGATTGGTAATTGGTAATTGGAGATTAAGGGTAACTCGTAACTCGTATCTTGTTACTCGTCACTCATTAAACATCTCCCCCACCGACCTGCCCTCATGGGCGCGCTTGATGACCTCTCCGAGCAATGACGCGACAGAAAGAACCGTTAATTTATCTTCGAGCAGTTTTGTCTTCTCCGGCGAAAGCGGGGCGGAATCTGTGGTGATGATGCGCTTTATGGGCAGGGAGGCGAGTCGTTGCGCGCCGTTCGCAGAAAGGATCGGGTGAACGAAGGCAAGGTACACGTCGCGCGCGCCGTTGCGTTTCACGACATCCACCGCCTGCGCGATGGAGCCGCCGGTGTCCACTTCGTCGTCCACGATGATCACATCGCGGTCCGTCACGTCGCCGATCAGGGTCAGCGCTTCGGCTTTGGCGTCGTTGCCCTGCCTGCGTTTTTCGATGAAGGCGATGGGCATGTCCATGTCTGCGGCGTAGTTGCGTCCCTTTTTGGCGAAACCGAGATCAACCGAAACGACCACCGGGTCTTTCATATCGGCTCGCAAGGTTTTGTTGATGTGATGGATGAGCATGTGCGAAGCGGTCAGCACGTCGCCGGGGATGGAGAAGAATCCCTGGATCTGCCCGGCGTGCGGGTCGAGAGTCATGTAACGGTCCGCGCCGGCGGCTTCGATCATATCCGCCACAAGGCGGGCGGTGATCGGCACGCGCGGCTGGTCTTTTTTATCCGAACGTCCGTAACACAGATACGGCACGACCGCCGTGATGCGCGCCGCCGAATCCAGCCGCAGGGTTTGGATGGTGATCAGCAGTTCCATCAGGTTGCGATGCACAGGCGAAGACGTGGTCTGAATCAGGTACACATCCTGCCCGCGCACGCTGCCGTTCAACTTGACGAACAGATTCTCGTTGGGAAATTCGATTACCTCGTGGCTGCTGAGCGGCTGGTCGAGATACTCGGCGATCTTCTGCGCGAGTTCGGGCGAGCCGGTGCCCCCGAAGAGTTTGATGCCGCCGTAAACCTTCAAATCGCGATGAACATGGTGCATGAACCTTGCTTCTCCTTCTTACGCGCGCCCCACGCGAAAGGCAATACGCTTATTTCTTTCTTCCATTCATCAACATCGCCGCCGCCTGCCGCGGCGATAGTTTTCTTTGGATGACCGACTCGAGAGTCTGATCGTACGCCTGAGCCGTCAGCGTCTCTCTGAATTTTCTCATCAATCCCTCGCGGATGGACGCCTCCAATTCGACCTCGAGCCGGGCGCGCTCACGAGAAGCCCATTCTCCGCTGGATCTTAAGTGCGCCACATGCCGCGCCACCGCATCCGCCAGTTCGGGGATGCCCGTCCCTTCCGTCGAGACCGCGCGCTGAATGGGCGGAATCCACAAGGCATGATCTGTCTTTGTTTTCGGAGAGTCCGTTTTCATCGCCGCGCCGTGATGAATAAACACGCGCTCCGTCGGGTGAGCCAGTTCAAGCATGGTTCTCAACGCCTTCTCGGTATTTTCCGCGCCGGGACGGTCCGCCTTGTTGACGACGAGAACGTCCGCGATCTCAAGGATGCCGGCTTTGATGGCTTGGATGTCGTCCCCCAACCCCGGGGCTTCTACCACAATCGTCGTATGGGCGAGGCGCGCAATATCCACTTCGCTTTGCCCCGCGCCGACAGTCTCGACGATGATAATGTCGAATCCCGCTGCGTCGAAGACCTGAGTCGCATCCGCCGTCGCCTGCGCCAGCCCGCCGAGCGAACCGCGCGAAGCCATCGAACGGATGAAAACATTCGGGTCGCCGGAAAGGTCGCGCATCCGGACTCGATCTCCCAGCACCGCCCCGCCCGTGAACGGGCTTGAAGGGTCAACGGCGACGATCGCGATGCGTTTATCCCCGGTTTTGCGGTAATGCAGCGCCAGTTGATTGACCAGCGAAGACTTGCCCGTCCCCGGCGCGCCGGTCACGCCAATCAGATGCGCCCTGCCGGTATGCGGAAAGAGTTCGATTAAAGCGTCCCGACCCTCGGCGGTGTTGTTTTCCACTTTCGTCAACAGCCGCGCGAGGGCGAGTCGGTCGCCGTTAAGAATCGCTTGAGTTGCGCTCATTTGTTTCCTTGAAAATATCACAGAGTTCACAAAGGGCGCGGAGAAAATCCATTCAAAATTCTCTGTGAACTCTGTGACCTCAGGGGTGCATTCTCTTTCCGCGTCATCCGTGTCCGAGAAAGCCTTTTAAGAAACAATCTCTTGGAAAAAAACACAGAGCAAAGGCTCTGTGTCAACGTGTGCAGGCTATCCCGCCACAGCCTTTTTTATATCGCGGATAATGTCTTCGGTGTTGGCGCCGGGACCGTACACGCCCGCCACGCCCATTTCCACCAGACGGTGCAGGTCTTCATCGGGGATGATGCCGCCGATGAAGAGTTTGACGTGCGACTGTCCGTTGGAACGCAACAGTTCCATCACGCGCGGGGTCAACGCCATGTGCGCGCCCGAAAGCACGGACAAACCGACCACGTCCACATCTTCCTGCAAAGCGGCTTCGGCGATCATCTCCGGCGTTTGTCTCAACCCGGTGTAGATCACTTCCATACCCGCGTCGCGCAGGGCGCGCGCGATCACCTTCGCGCCGCGGTCGTGGCCGTCCAAACCGGGCTTGGCGACAAGGACTCTGATCCTTTGCGCTTGTTCAGGACTCGTTTTTTTATCGGTCATTGGAAACCTCACGGCGATTATACCCGCGAGGGGTATTTTATACTATCCATTGCAACGATATGGGAGCATTCAAATTCTGTAGAATCAAGCGGGAGCATTCAAATTCTGTAGAATCAAGCAGCCAACGGCAAGGCATCCCATTGGCGGCTAATCCAGGCGGCTCGAGCCTTGGCAACCATGGTAGCGCCCTCCTTTGTCCAGCGCGCGCCGGGAC
>WBZR01000262.1_pt1 | contig 47686 bp, 41 predicted proteins | sample 5204231 | NCBI WGS metagenome assembly WBZR01 (sample SAMN12412403, study PRJNA552823) | activated sludge metagenome | isolation source: activated sludge from anammox sidestream of wastewater treatment plant... | place: USA: Virginia | collected 2017-08 | reverse complement strand
TCACTGGAAGAGATCGCGCGACTGACCAGCGCGGCGGCCGACGAAGGCATTGAGATCATTCCGCTCCAGCAGTCGCTCGCACATCTTGAATACCTGCTGCGACACGATCGCCATGCCCATCTCCGCGAGCGCGATGGGCGGGTGAACATGCTTTGCCCGACGCATTGGGAGAGTCTGCCGCTTGTTAAATCGTTGATGACCGAGGTCATGGCCGCGCATCCGGCGTCAAGGTACTTTCACCTCGGCGGGGACGAGGCGCGGAAGATCGGCGAATGTCCGCGATGTCGGCCGCTGGTGAAGAAGGAAAGCGTCGGCCCGGTGTATGGCCGGTTCATGGGCGAGTTGGCGCGGTGGGTGCTCGCGCAAGGCAAACGCCCGATTGTCTGGGATGACACATTTTGTGCGCACCCCGACGCGCTGAACCATCTTCCGAAGGAAACGATCATTCAATATTGGGATTACATCGTGGTGGATGACCCGACGCCGGTGCTGATTCCGCGGATGTCGCACGCCCAGTACGGCGGGCCGCGTGTCTGTCACGACTGGTCGTGGATCGTACCGGGCAGGACGAAAAAACTGTCCGACGTACAACGCGGTGTGATGCGGAATTACTCGAAGGCGGCGCGGTTGAAGTCGGCGCTGGGCAAGAGTTACATGACGGAGTTCGGGAAAAATCTCGGGGACGAATTCCCCAGGTTCATTCGGGCATTGCCGTATATCGAGTATTACCAGGATCGCGGGTTTGACGTCATCACGAGCCCAACGGGGATGGGCAACGGGGACATGAAGGACGGCACGCCGAATCTCGCCCGATTCGAGCGGAACATTTCGACGCACGGTCGTCGCGCGAAAGAAAACGGCAGGACACTTGGGGTGATTACGACCGCCTGGTACGACATGCCGCCGGAGATTCTCCACCAGCCGCTGGTTCAAACGGCGATGAGCACCTGGTGAGGGGCTTGCCTGCGGGCGCGCGGGCGGTTGCAATTCAGTGGTGACGGAAAACTACGATGTCATCGTTCTCGGCGTCGGCGTGATGGGCAGCGCGGCGTGTTATCAACTTGCCCGGCGCGGCATTCGTGCGATCGGCATCGAGCAATTCCACCTCGCCCACGACATGGGCAGCTCCCACGGGCGGACGCGCGTTATTCGTAAAGCGTACTTCGAGGACGAGCGGTATGTCCCGCTGCTACAGGCGACCTACGACGAGTGGCGGGAGATTGAGGCTGCGTCCGAAGAGAAGCTCATGCACCTGGTCGGCTGTTTGAACGTCGGGCCGGCCGATCACGAGAGCATTCGCGGGGCGCGGCACAGCGCGGAGAAACACAAGCTGTCGTTTGAGGTGCTCGACAAATCGGAGATGGCCGGGCGATGGCCGGGGCTCGATCCGTCCGAGCGCGACGTGGGGATATTTGAGCAGGAGGCGGGTTACCTGCTGCCGGAGCAATCGACTCTCGCGATGGCCCGGCTGGCCGAATCGAAAGGCTGCCGGATCGTCGCGGATCAGCACGTGCTGGAGTGGTCGGCGAACGACTCGGGTGTCACCGTTAAGACACAGCGAGGCGCCTATTCGGCCGCAAAGCTCATCATCACCGCCGGACCCTGGCTGCCGGGTATCGTCGCCGATCTGGGAATCCCGCTGCGCGTGGAGCGGCAGGTGCAGTTGTGGTTCAGCCCGATAAAGCCCGAGCTGTTCACGCCCGATCGGTTTCCGGCATTCATCCACTTCGTCGCCAATCGGGGATACTACGGAATTCCCAGCGCCAATCCGCCATGGATCAAGGTGGCGCGGCATCACGGCGGCGTCATCACAACGGCGAACGACGTAGATCGGCGCATATTGCCCTCCGATGAGGCGGATGCGCGATGGTATATGCAGCGGCATCTTCGCGGCGCAGACGGCCCGCGCATGGATGGAAAGGTCTGCCTGTACACGAACACGGCGGACGACCATTTCATCATTGATCGCCACCCTCGGCACGCGAATGTGCTGATCGCGGGCGGATTCTCGGGACACGGCTTCAAATTCGCCCCGGTTGTAGGGCGGGTCTTAAGTGACATGGCGACGGATCAGAAGCCGGCGCTGCCGATCGAGATGTTCGCACTCGCCCGGCTGCGGCCGTGAAACTATAATGCGGGTCTCGTTTGAAAAGAGGAGTGTGGAACGTCGACCCGGCCCCGCGCGCCGCGACGGATTCGTCAACCCATGACCTATTTCATCAGCGACGAGGAGACACTGGACCGCGATGGAATTGCGGCGCTACAGCGTCGCAAGCTGACGGCGATGCTGCGCGAGGTGCTGACCCGAAACGCCTTCTATCGCGCCAAGCTGGGAAATCGCCCCGCCGAGGAAGTGGCCGAGGGCTTTTCGGCGCTGCCGCTGACAACGCGATCTGAAATTCAGCAGGATCAAAGAGATCATCCGCCCTTCGGTACAAATCTGACCTTTCCTATCGAGTGCTATACTCGATTACATCAAACGTCCGCCACCAGCGGAGAGCCGCTGCGCATGGTCGACCGGCCCGAAGACTGGACCTGGTGGAAGAAGTGCTGGGGCACCATCTATCGCGCGGCAAGCGTGACGAAGGCGGACCGGTTCGTTTTTCCATTTTCGTTTGGGCCGTTCATTGGTTTTTGGGCGGCGTTTGAGAGCGCGGTCGAACATGGAAACCTGTGTCTGCCCGCCGGAGGGATGACGACCACCGCGCGTTTGAGGTTTCTGATTGAGAACGAAGTGACGATGATCTGCTGCACGCCGACCTACGCGTTGCGAATGGCGGAAGTGGCGAAAGACGAGGGAATCGACATCGCGGCATCGGCGGTTCGCGGACTCATCGTGGCCGGTGAGCCGGGCGGAAGCGTTCCCGCGACACGCAGGGCCATTGAGACAGCATGGGGCGCGAGGGTATACGACCACACCGGATTGACGGAGGTCGGGCCGTTCGGTTTTGAATGTGAAGAGAAGCCGGGCGGAATGCACTTGATGGAAAGCGAGTTCATCATCGAGGTGATTGATCCGAAATCGCAGCAATCGACGCCGGACGGCGAGCCGGGTGAACTCGTCGTGACTCACCTCGGTCGATGGGGCATGCCGCTGATCCGCTACCGAACCGGCGATCTGGTTCGATTAAGCCGCGGTAAGTGCGCGTGCGGGCGGCATTTCGCGAGGGTTGATGAAGGCATCCTTGGGCGCATCGACGAGATGTTTTTCATTCGCGGCAATAACGTGTATCCTTCGCAGATCGACGACATCGTGCGGGGCATCGGCGGCGTCGCCGAGTATCGTTTGGAAGTGGATGCTCGCGGGGCCATGACGCAATTGAACATCGAGATCGAGCCGACCCTTGAAGGTGACGGCAGCCTTGCGCGGCGGCTGGAATCGGCGGTGCAGAACCGGTTGCACTTCAAGCCTGTCGTCAGTCTGGCCCGGCCTGGCTCATTGCCGCGGTTTGAGATGAAGGCCAGGCGACTGACGAAACTGACCTAGCGGCCGGCGCCGGAAGCCGAGCGATTTCGCGGGAGAGAGATAACATGCGACAGATAGCGACACGCGCGTCGATTTTGCGAGAGCGAACCACCATCGCCGTCGTCCTGGCGATGGCCACGACCCTGGGCGGCGCCGCGACGGCGTCGGCATCGGACTGGTTTGGCTGGCGGGGCCCGGAGCAGGCCGGGTTTGCCCGGGAGAAGGCCGTCGTCACCCAATGGGAGATTGACGGTGAAAATCAGCTATGGAAGTCGGACATCGGCGGCCGCAGCACGCCGATCCTGATGAATGGTCGCCTCTACGCCATCGCCCCTGCGGGCGAGGACAAGTGCGTCGGCGAGCAGGTCGTGTGCCTCGACGCCGACACCGGCAAGACCATCTGGGCCCACCGCTTCAACGTCTATCTTTCCGACATCGTCGAGAATCGCATCGCCTGGTCGTCGGTCGTCGCCGATCCTGAGACGGGCAATATCTACGCCTACGGCACCGGCGGAGAGTTCATGTGCCTGAGCGGCAAGGACGGCACACTCATCTGGAAGGAAGCGCTGGGCGAGAACTTCGGGCGCTTCAGCGGCTACGGCGGCCGTGTTCATACGCCGATCATCGACGAAGACAAGGCGATCATCAGCATTGAGTACCTCCTCGCGGGATGGGACACCGGTCCGAACAAGGCCGGCCACCGCTTCCTCGCCTTCGACAAGAAGACCGGCGAACTGATCTGGTCATCCCTGCCGGGTGAAAAGCCCCTCGACACTACTTATGCGACGCCGGTGGTCACGGTCATCAACGGCGTGCGGATGATGATCACGCCGTGCGCAGACGGCAACGTGTACGGCATCAAGGTCCGCACCGGTGAGCGCATCTGGCAATATCGCCTGGCAAAGCGAGGACTCAATACTTCGCCCGTTGTCGATGGCAAGTTCGTCTATGTCACGCAGAGCGAGGAGAACCTGAACATTACGGACATGGGGGCGATCGTCTGCCTCGACGGCTCGTTGACCGGCGATATCACCGACAAGGGTGAAATCTGGCGCATCAACGGCATCACGGCAGGGTACGCGTCGCCCGCCCTGGCCAATGGACGGCTCTACGTCGTCGATAACTCCGCCGAGATGCACTGCTTCGACGCGAAGACCGGCAAGAAGTTCTGGGAATATCGCGTCGGCCGGGCCATGAAGGGTTCGCCGGTGGTCACCACTGACGGCGTTATCTACATCGGCGAGGTGAACGGCATCTTCAAGATACTCAAAGACGCCGGCGACAAGTGCGTCGAGCTTGACACCAAGCACTTTGAACGCGAGGACAGGGCCGTCGTCGAGATCAACGGCGCCCCGATCGTCTCTGACGGCCGGGTCTATTTCATGACGCGTTACGGCACCTACTGTCTCGGCAAGAAGGGCGACACAACGAAGGCCGAACCGGCGCCGTCCATGGCAGCCGAGGCGCCTGCTCAGAAGGACAAGCCTGCGTCGTTGCTGGTCGTCCCTGCTGAAGTAACTGTCGCACCGGGCGAGCGCGTGGCATTTCAAACCCGCGTCTTCGACTCGAACGGCGTGCAGATCGATGGCAAGCCGGTGACCTGGGCCGTCGAGCGCGTCAGCGGTAATGTGGACAAGAGCGGCAACTTTACGGCGGCGACTGACAACGTGTTCTCCTCCGGCGTCGTCACGGCGCAGCTCGGCGGCATCAAGGCGAGCGGCCGCATTCGTATCTCGCCGCGCCTGCCGATCCACGAGAGCTTCGACAAGATGAAGGCCGGGGGCCTGCCGGCCGGCTGGATCGGGCTCGATGTGAAGAGCGCGCTGGCGGACGTGGATGGCAACATTGTTCTGCAAAAGCTGGCCAAGAGTCCGTCGGCGCCGTACATGCGGCTGGAGGCCTTCAGCGGCCCGCCGATTCCCGCCGGCTACACCGTTCAGGCAGATATGCTGGCCAAGGCAAAGCGCGGCCGGCGCGTCACGCTGCCGGACATGGGACTGATCAACGCGAGATATCAACTCGTCTTCCAGGGACAGCTCCACGAACTGGAGATCGGTCGATGGAAGGACGAGCCGATCCACAGCCTGAAGAAACAGGTCCACTATGAAATGACGCCGGGCATCTGGTACACCATGAAGATGCGCAGCGACTTGTCGGGCGGCAAGGCGACCATCCGCGGCAAGGTCTGGCCGCGAGACGAGAAGGAGCCTGACGCGTGGACGATTGAGCTGGAAGACGACTGCCCCAACACCGAAGGGGCGCCCGGCATCAATGGATTCTCCAACGGAACAACGGTGAAAAAGGAGGGGGCGGGGATCCTCTTTGACAATTATCAGGTATTCATCAATGAATAATCGCGATTATTCGGGAAGGCGACGGAAGATGAACAAGATCGTGAACTTCGGGTCCATATCCGTATTGGCAGTCGCGCTGGTTCTTTCTGTCTGCTCAGTCGGCCGGGCAGAGTCGCCCAAACCGAAAAAGGGCGACTGGCTGATGTGGGGCGGCACGCCGGATCGGAACATGGTCTCCGACGAGACAGGGATTCCGGCGAAATGGGATGTGAAGAAGGGCGACAACATTCTGTGGGTCGCAGGGCTGGGTTCGCAGACTTATGGGAACCCGGTGATCGCCGACGGGCGCATCTTCGTCGGCACCAACAACGGCGGCACGCTGCGGCCGAACATCACGGGCGACAAGGGCGTCGTCGTCTGCGTGGACCAGAAGACCGGCAAGATGCTCTGGCAGGCCACGCATAACAAGCTGCCCACCGGGCGCGTCAACGACTGGCCGGAGCAGGGCATTTGCTCTTCGCCCGCCGTTGAGGGCAATCGCCTTTACTACGTCAGCAATCAGTGTCAGCTTGTTTGCGCCGACGTCGAGGGCTTTCTGGATGGCGAGAACGACGGCCCCTACAAGGACGAGCAGTACAAGGACAAGCAGGACGCCGATTTCATCTGGGTTCTGGACATGTTCGAAGACCTGGAAGTTTTTCCGCATAACCTGGCCACGTGTTCGCCGGTGATCGGTGGCGATCTGGTCTTCGTGTCCACTTCCAACGGCGTCGATGAAGGCCATCTGAACATCCCGGCGCCCGATGCCCCTTCGTTCATCGCCGTCAACAAGAACACCGGCGAACTTGTCTGGGAGCGCAAGGACCCCGGCACTCATATTCTGCACGGTCAGTGGTCGAACCCGGCCTACGCGGTCATCAAGGGCGCGCCCCAGGTGATCTTCGCGGGCGGTGACGGCTGGTGCTATTCATTTGAACCGAAAACGGGCGAGCTCATCTGGAAGTTCGACCTGAACCCGAAGGACTCGGTCTGGCAGCTCGGCGGCCGGGGAACGCGCAACAACATCATCGCCACGCCGGTGATTCATGACGACAGCGTCTTTCTCTGCGTCGGTCAGGATCCGGAACACGGCGAGGGCGTCGGCCACCTTTATCGCATCGACGCGACCAAGAAGGGCGATGTCACCGAATCAGGCAGAATGTGGCACTTCGGCGGCGAGGACTTCAAGCGATCGATGTCTACCTGCGCGGTGAAAGACGGTCTCGTTTATGCCGCCGACCTGTCGGGCTTCCTGCATTGCCTCGACGCGAAGACCGGCAAGCCGTATTGGGTGCATGACACCTTCGCGGCCATCTGGGGTTCTCCGTTTGTCGTCGATGGCAAGGTCATGCTCGGCACCGAGGACGGCGAAGTGCTGGTCTTCGAGCATGGCAAGAAGAAAAAGCTGATCGCCACGAACAATCTGGAGAACTCGGTCTATACCAGCCCCGTCGCGTCGCACGGCGTCTTGTATGTGACTAATCGCAAGGCACTGTTCGCGATCAAGGAAGGCGCCAAGTCGTCGCCGGAGAAGGCGACGGCAGCCAAGTAGGCGGCGAAACACGATCGCATGAATCTGCCATCACGGCGATGCGCCATTCCCCGGCCGTCGGCACCTGCTATGCTACGCCCCCATGTCGAGGCAGGACCCAAAGGGGACGATGACTGACGCCGCGCGGCAGGCGGCGGGCTCTCTCCTTTCCAATCGCAACTTCATCCTCCTCTGGATTGCCTACGGTATTTCAGCCTTCGGAGACCACCTCTCCGAAATGGCCCTGCTCAGCCTGCAACACGCCCTGGACCCCGGTGTCACCGATGTGACGCGCCGGCAGGCGATCATGCTTTTCGTCTTCATGTTTCCCTTCTTCGCCTTCGGGCCGGTCTTCGGCATGGTGGCCGATCGCTTGCCGCGGAAGTGGATCATGGTTGCCGCAGATGTCATTCGAGCGGCGATCATCTTCGAGATGCTGGTCATTCTGACACGGCTGCATCACTGGATTGAGCCGGGAACGGCCGACGATGCGCCGCTGACCTTGTGGGTGGCCATGCTGCCGCTGCTGCTGCTCGGCATGTTTGCGGCCATGTTTTCCCCTGCGAGACTTTCACTCCTGCCAACACTGATTCGTCAGGACCAGCTCGTTCGGGCCAACGCGTCGACGGCGGGATTGGGCATGATCGCGTCGATCGCCTCGGCGCTGGTCGGTGGATGGCTGGTCGAAAACGTCAGCGCCACGGCGAACTTCCGCCTCGACGCGGTCACCTTCATCGCCAGCGGCATGTGCATTCTGCTGATTCGACCACCGGCCATGCCGCCGACGTCCGACAGCGGTCATGGGCTGGCCTCGCTTTTGAATGGTTTTCGATATGTGGCGCGTCATCGTCGCGTCGCGGAGATTATCGCGATCTCCGCCATCCTCTGGGCCGGCGCCTCGATCATGCGCAGCGTCATCCCCGCAATGGTGAAGGATGTCTTCGGCGGCAGCTATGCGGACATCGGAAAGTATCAGGGACTGCTCGGCGGCGGATTGCTTCTCGGCTCGATCATCCTGACGCTGCTCGGCGGCTCGCTGCGCAGTGACCTGGCCATCTCCTGGTCGCTCAAGCTTGCCGGCATCAGCGGACTGCTCGTCGCGGCTTCGGTGCAGTTTCGCTGGCATCAGGGATTCTGCGCCGCGGGCATCCTGCTCATCGGCGTCTTCGGGGCGGGGATTCAAGTCAGCGTCAACGCCCTGCTGCAGCGCATCACGCCGGACTTCGTGCGCGGCCGTGTCTTCGGCGTGCACGATCTATGCACCATGAGCGGCCTGCTCCTGGCCACGGGCATTCTTGGCATCCCGGATTGGCCGAACATTGACCGGCACATCGCCTGGATCGCCGGGCTCACGTCGCTGGGCCTCTTCGCGGCGGGCATGTGGACGACGATGGTGCGACTTCGCCGCGGTCGCTTCGGCCGGGCGATTACGTTCGTCACGAATTTCAATCAGTTCTATTGCCGATTCTGGGCCCGCGTACAGCGCGACGGCATCTGCACCGTGCCGGCGCAGGGGCCGGTCATCGTCGCCGCGAATCATTGCAGCAGCCTGGACCCGTTCCTGCTGAGCGCGACGAGCCCCAACAGGTTTGTAGGCTTCATGATTGCCAAGGAGTTCGCGGGATTTCCGTTGTTTCGGAGAATCGTGGAGCTCATCGAGTGCGTGCCGGTGAATCGCTCGGCCGTGGATGTTTCGTCGATCAAGGCGGCATTGCGGCACCTGGAGTCGGGCCGCTGCCTGGGCATTTTCCCGCAGGGGCGTATCGTCTTTCCCGGTGAAGCGGTCGACGGGCGAGATGGCGTCGGGATGCTGGCACTTCGGTCCGGCGCGACGGTCGTTCCGGCCTACATCTCGGGCGTGCATCAGCGTCCGTTTCCCGGCGGCGAGTACGGCGACTTCTTCAGCCTTGTCGCCCCGCTATTGATCCGACAGCATGCCCGGGTGCGCTATGGCAAGCCGATCGACCTGTCGCCCTGGAAGGGTCGGGAAAAGGACAAATCCGCTTATGCGGAGGTGTCGCGGGTCATCATGGAACGCATCATCGCACTTGCTTCTGATGACCAAGTGGGATGACACACGCAAGGAGCGTGCAGCGACACACATTCCCGGGGGAAGCGCCCTTTGAGCGCACCGACGAGCCCACCGGCCTTGTCAGAAGACGCCGCCCCATAGCCCGCCGACATTCGCCTGCATCCGCGCGCTTGCGATGCTACTTACCGCCTGAATCGGCGATAGCTTCTCCGCGGGCTGTCAATTGCTCCGGCGCAGGCAGGCCCATGTCCTTGATCTGCGACTCGATGAGTTCCTTCTTGCCCACCAGCACGAGCAGAGCCTGATCGAGCGGGATAGCCGATGACGCGATGCTGTTGAGGTCGTCAGAATTGATCTTGGTCATCTGGCCGAGGTCATCGCCGATGGTGTCGAAAGGCAGACCGTTCTGCTCGAGCAGTTCCGCCGTGGCGACAAGGCCGGAGAGGCCCTGGAAAGACTGAACGAGGTCCATGCGGTTCGTCTCTCGTGCCTTTCCGGCCTCCTCGCTGGAGATGTCTCCGCCGCGAAGCTTCTTGAACTCCGCGAAGAACTCCTTGAGTGCCGCGCCGGTGTGTTCGGCCTGCACGTCGGCGCCCGCGGAGAAGTAACCGGTGGACGGGGCCATGTTAAAGCTCGATCGCGCCCCGTAGGTGTAGCCCTTGTCCTCGCGAAGATTCTGATTCAATCGGCTGGTGAAACTGCCGCCGAGAATGGTGTTGAGCATCTCGAGGCGAACGCGATCCGGCGTGGTGTACTTGGGGCCGGGCATGAAGAAGCGAATCACCGTCTGAACCGCGTCCGGCTTGTCGACGATGACCACGCGCATCCTGCGGTCGGTCGGCTCAGGCAGTCCGAGCGTCATGGAAGGCTTGAACGCTCCCTTCGGCATGGTGAGCTTCTTCTCATCCCATTCGCCGGCGTTGGCGCTCAACTGAGTCCCCGGCTGCCAGGCGGCAAAGTGATTCTCCAGTGACTTGACGACCTCTTCGCGCGTCATGTCACCGGCGACGAAGAACCTTGCCCGGGAGGGAACGAACAGCTCCAGACACCGCGAGCGTACGTCATTCACATTAAGCTTGCTAACAGTCTCCACCGTGCCGTCCTGCGGCCGTCCGTAGGGGTGATCGTCGCCGAAGAAGGCTCGAAGGCCGACCCGCGTCGCCACGACCGCCGCGCGGTCCTCTGTCTGCTTGAGCCCTTCGACGTGCAGGCGCTTGACGCGATCCCATTCCTTCTCGTTGATCTTCGGCCGCCAGATCGCGTCGGCGAAGAGCGAAAGCGCGTCGTCGATGTTCTCCTTGAGCCCGGTGAGATTGAGGATCACGAATTCCTGTCCCGCGGAGACGGTCATGCGCGCACCGAGCCGGTCCATGGCATCTGCGAATTGCAGCGCATCCAGATTGCCGGTCCCCTCGTCGAGCATGCTCGCGGTGAGATAGGTGAGTCCCGCTTGTTGGGGCTTGTCCTCCGCCGCGCCGCCTCGCATCATCACGGAGACATGCACGAGCGGCAGCTCGGGCCGGTGCCAGAAATTGACGGCGATACCGCCCGCCCGAAAGTGCTCGGGCGGCTGCGGTGTAAACGGCTTGTCCACGGAATCAGTGGGCTGCGTGTCACGCGCCGTAATCAGATCGGTCGCCGATTTCTCCGGGAGCACCCACATGATGAGCCGACCCGTGGGCGTCAGCACCTTCTTCGCCCAATCCCGGACGATCCCGGGCGACGGCATGCGATATCGGGCGAGATCGATTTTTAACCCGTCCGGCGTGCCGAGGTGGAATTGATACTCATTCAGCTGATCGGCGCGGGCCAACAGCGATTCGAGCCGCGAGATGGTGGAGAATTCGTGCGAAGTCTTCTGTCGCTCGAGTTCGTCCTTCGTCGGGCCTTCCTTGACGAACGTCGCGAGGACCTCATCCGTCAATTCTTCGATGCGTTCTCGCGAGGCATCCGGCTGCGCCGTCACTTCCACCTGAAAAAGCGAGCCGAGGTGACTCGAATACTGGTTCGCCGACACGTCGGTCGCGAGCTTCTCTTCATAGACAAGCTTCTTGTACAGCCGGCTGTTCTTGCCGTCGCCGAGCACGCCCGCCGCAAGGTCCATCTCGGCGTCACCCTCGGCGAAGTTCGCCGGGCTGTGATAGGCGAAGGTGAGCCGGGGAAATTGCACGTTGTCGGTATAGGTCACGCGGCGAACTTCGTTGAGGCTGACCGGTTCGGCCCGCTTGTGCGGCGGCTCGCCCCCGCGCGGCAGCGTGCCGAAGAGCTTCTCGACCAGCGGCTTAATCTGGGCCGGATCGAAATCGCCCGCGACGACGAGGCAGGCGTTGTTCGGCACGTAGTACCTGGCGAAGAAGTCTTTGACGTCCTGGAGCGTGGCGGCCTCCAGGTCTTCGTGTGAACCGATGACGGTGTGGTGATAGGGATGGTCCGGCGGATACATCAATTCGCCGATCTTCAGGTCTGCCCGGCCGTAGGGCTGCATCTCGCTGGTCTGCCGGCGTTCGTTGCGGACGACTTCGCGCTGTTTGTCGACCTTCTCCTGCGTCATCTCCTTGCCGAGGTCTTCGAGCCGATCGGCGTCGAGCCACAGCAGCGTTGGAAGCAGGTTCGATGGACCGAATGAGAAATAATTCGTCCGATCCTCCGAGGTCGATGCATTATTGAAACCGCCGCCGCGCTCCATGATCACGTCGAACGAGTTGCCCGCCACGCGCCGCGTGCCCATGAACATGAGATGCTCGAAGAGATGAGCGAACCCGCTGTGGCCCGGCTCCTCGTCCTTGGAACCGACGTAAAACCAGGTGTTGATGCAGGCGACCGGCAGGCTGTGATCCTCGTGGAGGATGACGGTCATGCCGTTGGAAAGCTGGTATCGTTCGAACGTCACATTCTGGGCCCTCGCCTCGGAGGCTGCGACCAGGATCAAGGCTGTGGCTGCGTGGGCGATCAATTTCATGTTAGTGCCTCGGAAGCGATGGGGTCTTTTGTGCATCTGGCATGGTTACTTTCACTGCGGAAATGATAATCCAGGCGGCCTCAGTGGTCTAAGAACGCCACGGGTCGGACTTATCCAATCCTGCACGATTCGGTGGAAATCTGCGGCCCACGCCGCGATGGCCCGGCCGTACCGCGCCAGTGATGCGACCGCCCCGATCCGCCCTGCCGCAGAACCGGCGGAATGCGAAACTGACGAAGAGAGTTTAGGTAGATCGCCGGGGAGTCTTAGCTCTTGCGCTGGCGGTAGAGATTCTTGTCCACGACGGCTGACATCGCGGCGGTGTCGAGCTTGCCGCCGAGAAAGGCGTTGATCGCGGCGACGTGCGGGATGGAATTCTTCAGCATGGCGTTGTAGTCCACCTCCAGCAGTTGGAAGCACGGCTGCTGGTCCACCCACTTGAGCACCTGATCGACGTGCTTGTTCAGCAGGTTCGCCATGTCCTCATCGCTGGGACCGCCGTCCTTCACGGTCCCGCGGCGCTTCATCATCTCTTTCTGCGAGGCGAGGATTTCCGGCATCGCCCTGCGCATGAACAGGACGTTGTAGCGGTAGCCCTCGGTCGGCAGGTCGAGCAGGAGCTGCGAGATCATCTTTACGACCTTGCCGCAGGCCTCCGGCAGCCAGGACTTGTCTTCCTTGATCTTCTTGACCCGCTCGAACTCGTAGTAGCCCTTGGGGTTGTCCTCGTCAGCGCTGCGGATGCCGTCCTGGACGGGCGGAATGCCGCCGGCGTCCAGCATGCTCATCATCATGGAGGTGCCGGACCTGGGTAGTCCGGAGACGATCGTGATCGCGTCGGTCGTGCTCATATCGAGTCATGCTCCCAATCGGGCGGGTGTCGCGGAGCCGTTCCGCTTGTTGTCTGACACCATGATATCAGCCAATGCGGCATGCGGCAAAAGCCCCAGCGCCGCGGACATGGGTAAAAAAGAAACCGACGCCCTCGGGATCATCCCAGACAAGGCGTCGGCTGATTGGCCCGTTGTCCATCGGCCGGCGTCGGCGTGTTTGGAGCGCCGCGCCCGCTCGACGGACGAATACGGTTCGTCGCGATTTACCAGGCGACGTAGCTGCTGCGGCGAGCGTTGGTCCGGCTCTTCGTTGAGCGGCGGGCGCTCGAGCGGCTCTTGCTGTTGCGGCGAGCGTAGCTGCGCTTGGCATAGCTCTTCTTGGCGTAGCTCTTCTTGCCGTACTTGCGGGTGTTCTTCCGGCGGCTGGTCATGCTGGTCTTGGTCGCGCTCTTGAAGCCGGCCGTGGTGAAGTTCCGCGTGATCCAGGTGCAGGCGCCGAAGCCAAAGCTCTTCCACATCTTGCTGCAAGCCTTCAGATCGTTGACGATCTGGGCGGCTTCGCTCTTCAGGAAGCTCTTCTCGACCGGATTCTTCGAAGCGGCAAAGCGTCGCTTGAAGCGGTTGAACTGGCTCTGCTTCCGGGTGATCTGAGCTTTGAACCCGGCCTTGCTGAAGTTTTTCGTCTTAAAAGTCATACCAATGTCCCTCGAGAGGCACTTTTTTTCCCGGTCCATTACCGGGGCTTGGCCTTCTCGTCGGCAGCTTCGGCGGGGCAGTTAAGCTATGTCGCCGGTCGGTCCAATTTTTTCTCAAGCATGCCGCCCGATTAAACGCCCTCCGCCAATTCCAACGACGGATGTAACTAGTGCATTTCAATCGACTTACGAGATGTATATTGGAAGAAACAGGCCGCCGCCGCACGGTCTCACTTCGCTCGCATTTGACGGAATAATCGCGCCCAATTCATGGCCGGACCGGGGTCTATTTTGTCCTCAGTGACGTGATAGTGACCCAGTATGCCCCTGAACTTCGCAAGTTCATCGGGCGACAAGACGCCCTTCCGCACTTCGCCGTTCGCCGCGCGCGGCGCATCGGGCAAGATGCGCGGTAGCGCGCGACAAAGTGCTGCGCTCAATTTCGCAAGCGAGTCGTATTGGGCGTCGGTCAGGTCGTACTGATAAAGATCGCGATCGTGAATGCGCCCGGCGACGAGCTCGCGCCGTGATGGACGGGCCACAAACCCACGCGTGCGAATGCCGGTCGAACCGTTCACCTCGTTCGGCTGAAAGACCGGCCAGCCTCCCGCGTCGGGCTTATACCACTTGTCGAATTCGGCCTCGTCCTCATAGGCCCCCATGTTGGCGATCTCGACGCCGACACTGCGATCGTTCGCCGGTCCGCTGTGTCGGGCGCGCTCCTTCACGTCCAGCGTCTGGTAGATGGTTCCGTCCACGTCGAGCAGAAAGTGCGAGCTGAGCCCGCGCATGTCGTGCAGGACCTTGAAACAGACCCGGGACGTGCCGCACACGTCGTAGTGCAGGACGAACAGATCGATCTGCTGCTGCAACAGCGGCAGCGTCCATCCCTCGCTCCACACGCGCTGAGCCACCGAGGCGGGCAGGTTCCCCCGGAAAGTGTCGTACCGCGCGGGGGACGACCGGCGGCGGGACTCGGTCGGCATCATGCGGTCGGGCGTAAAGCGACACTCGACGCGATAGGCGTCGTAGCCCCCGGGGTCAGTCCACAGGACGACGGGTGCGCCGGTGTGGAAGAATTGGCCGCACACCACGATTTCATCACCGGTTCGCGCGACCGGCTCTTCGGCCGCACGCCTGGCGCATGCCCCGATGGCGATCGAGATCGAAAGAGTCGAGAGGGTAACGACCGAGGCGCGCAATTTTCATTCCTCGTGGATGCCCTCTTGCATGGGGGCACCGGGGCAACAGTCCCGAGTCCATGCATCACATACGGTGGCGGATCGCCCAAAGGTCGTGGAACACGGGCTTGAAGAGCGACTCTTTCAAGAACGGCACGCCGGGCGAGCCGCCGGTCCCCTGCTTCGAGCCGATGGTGCGCTCCACCATCTTCACATGGCGATAGCGCCACTCCTGCAAACCCTCGTCAAAGTCGGTCATCAACTCGAAGAGGATCGCCACGTTCGGCTGGCTCATGTACAGCGCGAGGATGCCTTCCTGAATCTCTTCATTAGATTCGTTGGCTTTCGTGATTTCGCGCGAGCGAACCGCCTCGGGGATATTCACGCCGCGCTGCTGAAGAAAATCGTAAAAGTGATCGACGACGCTGCGCTCCTTGAGGCGGCGCTCGATGGCGGCGAGGCCCGGCGCGTCGTCCGGCAGATACTTGAGCGTCGCCGCGCGCTTGTAGCCGAGACAGAACTCAACCTCACGGAACTGCGTGGATTGAAAACCAGAGGCAGTCTCCAGCCGGTCGCGAAAGCTGTTGAAGCTCGTCGGCGTCATGGTCTCGAGGATGTCGATCTGGGCCACCAGCGTCTTCATCACCGTACGGCATCGCTTGAGCGTGTGAATCGCGGCGTACAATTCGTTGTTTGAGAAATCGCGCTTAATCTTGTCCAGTTCGTGCAGAATCTGCTTGAACCACAGCTCGTACGTCTGGTGAATGACGATGAAGAGCATCTCGTCGTGCTCCGGCGGCGTCGAGCGGGGCTGCTGCAAGCCGAGCAGGCTCTCCAGTTTCAGATATTCGCTATAAGTCAGCGGCATGATCGGCGGGTCCCCTACTTCTCTCGTAACCGTCGGCGCACAACGACACGCGCGTACATTACCATAACCACCGTATAGACGATCGTCGCCATCAGCGTCAGGGCCTGCGGCGCTTTCATCGTCCCCTGAATCGCCAGGACGGCGGCGGGCACGACGATCATCCACAGGGCCGCGACAACAGCCACGACCATATCCTGCCGCCGCGCCTTACGCACGGCCTGTGCATACGGCGTTCGGGTAAACGATACCATCGTATAAAGCGGCGTGAAGCTGCCGGGCAGCAGCGTGTGCAGGCTGCGCTCAAACTTCTTGCGCCATCGAAACGCGCGCGAGGCGGTCTTGTCGCGCATCTCGTAAAAGTTCTCCACCGCCAGCGTCGCGAGGGCGTCGCAGTCCGGCTTGCGGATGCGATCGTACTCCTCGAAGACGCGCTCCCAGTGTGGAGCGTGCGCTTCGATGCACTCATCCAGAATGATGCAATCCTCAAAAGAGGCGTTGGCCCCCTGCCCGTAGAACGGGACGACGGCATGGGCCGCATCGCCCAATAGCGCCACCTTCCCGCCATAATGCCACGGTCCGCAGCGCACGGTGACCATGGATCCGGTCGGGTTGCCGTTGAAGTCGTCGAGCAACGTCGGCATCAGCGGCAGGGCGTCGGCGAACTCTCGCTCGAAAAGCCGCCGCACGTCGTCATCCGTCTTCAATGCCGCGAAACTCGCCGGGCCTTCGAACGGATAAAACAGCGTGCAGGTAAAAGACGCATCCGGGTTCGGCAGGGCGATCATCATGAAGCTGTGCCGCGGCCAGATGTGCAGCGCGTTCTTCTCCAACGCGAATCCGCCCGACGCCGTCGGGGGAATCGTCAGTTCCTTGTAGCCGTGGCGAAGGTGATCCTGCCAGTAGTCGAAGCGATCCAATCGCTGCATCGAACGTCGCACAGCGGAAAACGCCCCGTCGACACCGATCACAATGTCACCCGTCGCCTCGATGGGCTGATTGGTTGTCGTATTGATCAGTTTCGCCGCCGGGCGATCGAGATCCACCTCGGTGCAGCGATGATTGAAATGCACGCGCACATTGGCATGCTTCTGTGCTGCCGCGATGGTGGCGCTGTTCAGCGCTGCGCGGCCGATGGAGTTGATGTGTAGCGCCGGGTCCTTGTCGTACGGCTGATAGTGCAGGTCGCCATGGGGGCCGTGAATCATCCGGCCGCGCATGGGAATGGCGCTGGCCAGGACGTCGCCGGCGATGCCCACGCGCTCCAGCGCCGCGATGCCCCGCGTGGATAGCGCCAGATTGATCGACCGACCGCCGACGAAGTTGCCCGCGTTCGGGTCTTCGCGTCGTTCGTAGAGATCGACCTCGTAACCCCTGCGGCCAAGATACGCGGCAAGCAGCGCCCCGGAGAGGCCCGAGCCGATGAGCGTAAATCGCGGATGGGCGTTGTCAGCCATCGGGCCTATTTAACGCGAGGGCTTCGATGTCGCCAAGTTGTCGTGAATCGTGCGCTCGAGAAGGGCGACCGCCTCGGCGAGCGTGCGCTTTTCGGCCGCTCGCAAGGGCTTCAACGCGTCGGCGAGCATCTGCACCCGGCGGCCGCGGCCTTCGGACATGATGCGACGCCCCTTGGCGGTGGCGGTCAGGTGAATGACGCGGCCGTCCTTGCTGTCAGCGTCCCTGCGGACGAGGCCGCCGGCGACGAGGTCGTCGACAATCCGCGTCATGCTCGGCGGGCGCACCTGCTCTGCCCGGGCAAGGTCGCCCAGCCGCAATGGACCGCCGAACACGATGACGGACAGGGCGGATAGCTGCGGTGCGGAGAGCCCGGCGGCCTCATCGACCCGGCGCAGACGGCGCAGGAGGTGGATGGCGGCGGAGTGGAGGCGGTCGGCGATCTCGGCCGCGTCGGCGGGCGGTTTCGCGCCGATGCGGCGGCGGGGGTTTTTTCTGGATGGCGTCCTTGCCGGTCGGGTCATCATGGGCTATATTAGTTAGCGCAACTAACGATTGTCAAGTCTGAACGGGAGGATTCGGCAATGGCGGCTTCTGCAACCGCGGCATTCGATTTGGTCAAGACGGGCGATATCGACGGCCTTAGGTCGCTGCTGGCATCCGATGCCTCGCAGGCCTCGGCGCGAAACGCGCAAGGGCTCTCGCTGCTGATGTTTGCACGATACCAATTCAAGCTCGACGCGGTCGAGGCGATCCTCGCCGCGGGGGCATCGCTCGATCTCTTCGAGGCGGCGGCGCTGGGGATAGTCGATCGGCTGCGATCTCTTCTCGATGCCGACGCGGCGGCGGCCAATTCATTTTCACCTGACGGAATGACCCCGCTGGGGCTGGCGTGCTTCTTTGGTCAGCCGGAGGCGGCGCGGCTGCTCCTGTCGCGCGGGGCCGATGTCAACACGGCGTCACGCAACCCGATGAAGGTCGCCCCGATCCACGCCGCCGTCGCGGGCAAGAACGCCGAAGTGATCGACCTGATTCTCTCCAGCGGTGCCGACGTGAACGCAAAACAACAGCAAGGCTGGACGGCCATCCACTCCGCCGCCATGCACGGCGACCTCGCGCTACTGGAAAAGCTCCTCGCCCGCGGCGCGGACCCGATGGTGATGAACGACGACGGCAAGTCCCCGCTCGATCTTGCTATAGAGAAGGGGCAAACCGGGATTGTAGAGCTGTTGAGAACTTGAACATGCAGAGACACGAGCCTTCCAACTTCGATCACCACAACACAGTGACAAGAAAGATATTCAAGGCTGTCAGAATGAGGATGAGCTGCGAGATCAGCACAATCGAGACCGGCCGCTCAAACCGCAAGTAGTACTTGAACGCTGCGATCAATCGGTACGCCCAAACGATAGCAGCCATTCCAAACAAGACCAACCACCCGTACAGGTAAGACATCAATGGCATGGCGAGCCCTCCAGGAGTCCATGTAATTCCCACTATGGCTAGAACGATGAACACGCCCACGCACGGCCACGTAATGACGTCGCACGAATACACAACTATTCGCATGAGATGAGGAAGTCGAATGCTTGTACGATTGAGCGTTCGACGAAAGATAATGAAGATTGCCTGAGTTAACCAAGGCCACATAAGCAGGAGAGCCACCATCGCTCCTGTCGGATTGTCCTGGCCAAAAAGGATTCTCCTTACAATTCCGGTCGTCGTGACGGGCCATTCGGCGGCAAGATAGGCTTCTATTGATCCGAATTCTTGGGTAAGTTGATCGAGATACTCCTTCGACACGTATTTCGGGTTACCTCCGTTACTCAGCATGAAATTCCATTGCATCGTGTTATTCGCTCGAACAAGTGGAATCAGACACGCTAAGAGTGTCCCAACGGAAAGAAAAAATACCGCCGCAATGTACAGCCAATACACCACGATTCGCCCGGGGTGTGACGGTTGCCCCGGGTGAAGCCGCCTCCAAAACCGAATCGGTCGCAGATGCCCAGCAAACGTCTTGAAGAACGACCAGACATTCCGCTCTGGGTGATGCTCAAACAAATACGGATGCAGCCGCTGCGTCGGGTCCAACATCTCCCGCCAGCCGAACCGATACCCGCACTCCGGGCACCGCGGCTCGGCCAGCCCGCGAAGGTTGTACTCGCAGAGCGGGCAAGCGATCTCCTCGGTGATCGCATCCCAGCCGGGCGGCCCTGTCGTCGGCGCGGCTTCATCAATTTGACCTTCCGCGATGTGCGTCATCCCGATTGCCTCCAGCCCGCTGCGGCACAGTCCCTGAGCACCATTGTGCCCGCAGCCAGTGATATTGCCCATGTACAGATACGAAATGCGGCAACGCATCACGGCTTGAGGAGTATGCTAAAGAAGTGCTTTGGTCTCGGGCATGAACCGGTTTGGCGTGCGGTCCGCCAATCGGCCTTAGATGCAGAGGACAAGGTTTACGAACGCGGAGATGTCGAGGCCGTTGGTGTCGCCGTCATCGTTGACGTCCGCATTCATCGTGTCGCAGTTGGGGTGACTGGCGGCGTAGCCCGCCGGGTCGATCAGCAGTTGAACAAACCCGTCCAGGTCCTCCAGGCTGACGTGTCCGTCGCAGTTGGCGTCGCCGGAGAGCGGCAGGAACATGAGAAACACGACCCCGTTGAGCCCCCCGCTGCCTGAAGGAATGAACGTCCCCAGGTTTGAGCCGTCCTGTCCGCTGAATTTGACCACTGAGTTGTTGGCGATGCTGGCGACGTAGATGTTATTGTCGGCCCCGATGGCCATGCCGGTCGGCGCCGTGATCGAGGGAATGAAGCGATCGATGAAGGCGCCCGTCGTCGCGTTGTAGCGATGCACGCGATTAGCCTGCTCAGCGTTGACGAGCACCTCGTTGCAACCGTAACGAAACAGAATCGTGCGCGGGCGACTGAGGAGAGTCAGACCCACCCCGCTTGCGATATAGGTGTTAATGAAAGCGCCGGTCCCACCGTTGTATCTGAGCACGCGATTGCTGAAGTACGAGGGCACATACAGATTGCCGTCAATGCCGAAGATCATCCCCGCATCCGGCCCGTTCAGGGTGTTGGCGCCGGTGGGCACAAACACATTGAGAAACGCGCCGGTCGTGCCGTCATAGCGAAGGACGGAATCATTATCGAAACTCGCCACGTAGAGGTTGCCGTCGGGTCCAAACACCGCCGTGGTCGGACCGTTGAGCCCGCCGGTCTCGTCCACCATCGGCGTACCGGGATCGTCGAAGATAAACTCGTCGATATAGGCGAAAGTCTGCCGGTCGTAGCGCAGGACTTTGTTCGATTCCTCGCAGCTGACGTAGAGCCGTCCATCCGGTCCGACCGTCACGCCGAGCGGGCCGTCCATATCGCCGCCCGGTCCGAGGTCGCCGATGTATGCGCCGGTCGTCGCGTCGTAGCGGTGCACCTGGTCGGAGTTAAACCCGCTGGCCAGCAGCACGCCACCGGCGATGGCCGGGGTGGCGCATAGTCCAATAGTCACGATGACGGCGATGCAGAATGCGAGGCGGTTGCCAATAGACGCCATGGCCTGGTCCTCCAAGATGAGAGTCGGCGCGCACCTTCCCCTTAAGTAGCGCCGTCCGGCGTGTTGCGATTCGTTCCGGCATGTCCGACCGACTCGGAATCCGTGAATTCCTGAGTCGTTCTGGGTATACTCAACGAGGATCAGTGCCTCGCCGGTCCCGCCGAATACAGAAGCGCACACCGTCGGCCCGCGCGGCCAAAATTTTTTCCGCCCGGCCGGCGATTAACTGACAAACGCTCCTGAGAACCACCATGTCGAGAATCCCGCATACCCTGCACAACGCTCAGCCGCTCTCGACGGTGGTCTATCGCTCGCTTCGCGCCATGGCGCATCGCCACCTTGCGGGCGAACGCCACGACCACACCCTCCAGCCGACGGCCCTGGCTCACGAGGCGTACATTCGCGTCTCCCATCGCGCCGACGGGTTTCCCGCCGATCCTGCCCAGTTCCTGTTGGCGGCCGCCGGCGCGATGCGATGCATCCTCGTGGATCACGCGCGCCGCCGAGCCGCGCAAAAGCGCGGGGGCGATGTTCATCGAGCAAGAGCGCCGGTCGATTTGATCCAGGCCGACAGCGCGCGAGTCGACCTGCTGGCCCTCGACGAATCACTGAATCGCCTGCGCGAACTGGACGCTCAACTCGCCCAGGTCGTGGAGATGCGGTATTTCGGCGGTCTGGGCGATGCCGACATCGCGGATGTTCTCAAATGCTCGACCCGCAGCGTGCGCCGCGCGTGGAGCGTCGCCCGTGCGTGGCTCGCGCGGGAACTACGGCCCTAGAGGGAAAGTGAAGTGAGCGCGGCGCCCTGGTCTCAGGTTCGACGGATCGTTGAAGCGGCCATCCATTGTCCCGCTCATCGTCGTGACCGGCTGCTCGACCGCGCCTGCAGGGGTAGTGCCGACCTGCGCCGGCAAGTCAGCGACCTGCTGTCTCAGGAGCTGCCCGACGAATCATGGCTGGAGTCGCCGGTCGCCGGCGCTGCAACCCATCTGCTCGAATTGTCTCATCTGGTCGGACGAACCGGTTACATCGGCCGCTATCGCATCGGCGAAGTCATCGCGGTCGGCGGCATGGGCGTCGTCCTTCGCGGCATCGATGAATCAACTGACCATCCGCGCCCCGTAGCGATCAAAATCCTCCCCCGCGGCCTCTGCACGCGGCGCACCCTGCGCGCCTTTCGGCGTGAGCGGCGACTGCTCGAGCAACTGAACCATCCCAACATCACGCAAATACTGGAGTCAGGTCTCTGCCCCGACGGACAGCCGTACATCGTCATGGAATTAGTCGACGGCCATCCGATTGACCAGTATTTTCGTCTTCATCCGACTTCGCTCGAAGATCGCCTGTCCCTGTTTCGCGCCGTCTGCCTCGCCGTGCATTACGCCCACCAGAGCCTCATCGTTCATCGCGATCTGAAACCCGGCAACATCCTCGTGGGCACAGGCGGCGTTGTGAAGCTGCTCGACTTCGGCATCGCCAAGCTGCTAGATCCCGACGCGCGTGCCGCCGGCTCGAAGACCGAGACGATGATGGATGCCATGACGCTTCAGTACAGCAGCCCGGAGCAGATTCGCGGCGAGCCCATCACCACCGCGACGGACGTCTATTCGCTGGGCGTGATTCTCTACGAGCTTCTGGCGGGGCGTCCGCCTTACGACTTGTCCCGCAGTTCCCGCTATGAAGCCGAGAAGACGATCTGCGAACTGACGCCGCAAAGTCCGCGCGAGGCGTCCATGGATGGCGGCGCCGAGTGGAGTTCGGCACTGGACCGGATCGCCATGATGGCCATGCACAAAGAGCCGGGCAGGCGTTACGCATCCGCCGAACAGCTCGCCGAAGACATTCGACGATATCTCGACGGTGTCACCGTCATGGCCTACAAGCCCGGCCGATTCGAGCGGGCCATTGGACTGATGAAAAAACACCGTGTAGCCTTCGGCGTGGCGGCGGCTTCATTCGCGGCCGTCTGCACGCTCGCGATCGTGTCGGCCTTCGCGGCGCACGAGGCCACGGTCTCGCGCGACCGGGAAAGAAAAGCGCGCCAAGTCTCGCAAAGCATCAACGGTTTCATGAGCGAATTGCTGGCGATGGCCCGTCCGGAGCGGCTGGGGTCGTCCGACTCCGGGCTCCATGTCCTGCAGGAGGCGTCGGCCTTGGTCGAACATGAACTGGGCGATCAACCGAACATCGCGGCGGGCGTGTACATGCAGATCGCCAGCGCCTATTTCAATCTGCGCCGAGACGCCGAGTCGATTCGCAATTATCGAAGCGCCCTGGCCTGCCTGCGCCGAAGCGACCCCCCGGACAAGGAGCGTCTTGCCGAATGCCTCGGTTCACTCGGCGCGGCCTTGTCCTATCGCGATGACGAGGAGGGACTGACCCTTCAACGCGAAGCGCTTCAAATTCGCCGCGAGCAGTACGGTGAAAATGATCTGCGCGTGGCCAAAAGCATGCACGGCGTGGGGTTCGCACTGACGCGCTGTGCCCGACCGCCGCGATACAAGGAGGCCGAGGAACTCTATCGCGCGGCCTTGGATATGCGACGACGACTGGGCGCCGAAGAATCCGCCGCAACCGCTCACAACCTTCACGCCCTCGCTGCTCTTATGCGTCATCAAAATCGGCTGGAGGAATCGGCAACGCAGTATGAGCAGGCACTCGTCCTGAGCCGCCGCGTGCTGCGGCCGCTGGACGGGCAGCTCATCGACCTCTTGAATGACTATGCCGCGTGCCTGCGCGATCTGGAAAGATGCGAACAGGCGAAGGCACTCCTAAGCGAGTCAGTTACCCTCACAACCCAGGCCCTTGGAGAAGTAGCAGGGTCCGGCACGCTCTCAAGCCTTGCATCCCTCACCTGCGAATGCGGTGATCGTGACTCAGCATGGCAATTGATCAATCAGGCACTTGCCCAATTGAGCCGGGCCGTCAGCGCCGACCGATTGGGTCCGGCGGCCGATCGCTGGCGAAAGATCACCCAGGAACTGGGCGAACAATCTCCGAAACCCCGGATTGAAGCGTATCGGGAGTTCATCGCAGACCTGCCGCTTCGCGAGTCAACGCTCCGGGTGCCGCCGAGCACCTATTGCCACGTGCTCGCTCACCTCGCGGCCATCGCCGTGCAGACCGGCGAACATCAACTGGCGAGTGAGGTCGCCGGCGAGGCGATTCGCGCATTGGATGCGCACGACCCGGAAAGCTGGCCCATACGCATCGAACTGCGACAAACGATGGCCCAAGCGCTGATGGGCGTGCACCGAACTCGCGAGGCGCGAGCCATTCTCATCGAGGTCTACAACGCGCTTCGCGAGCGCCGGGGGCCCGATCATCGCGAGACCCGAAGCGCGGCGGATCAGATCGCCGCGATTGACGGCATATCTCCCACGCAATCGACGACGCTCAATTGACGCGCGAGACCATGTCCAAATCGGACACGCTTACAAATCATTGACGCAGGTTGTGAAGTAGTGCTATTCGCCGCGCTCGTGGCGGCGGGTGGCGCGCTGTCCCCAGCGCTGCTCGACCGCGTAGCCCAGGAGCGTCGACAGGCGCTGCAATGTCAGGGCGGGGTAGTCGATGCCCAGGGCCTGGCGAACCTCGCGCGTGTTCGACTCGTCGAAGACGGGCTGGTGCTTCAGCCGCGGCATCAGCAGGTCGTACTTCTCGAACATCAGCGATTCGACCACGGTCTTGTCGGCGGGCAGGTCGTGGCTCTCGGCGAAGGTGCCGCCGGTGATGCCGAAGAAGTCCTCCAGGCCCTTCTTGAGCAGGTCCCACGTCGGCGGATTCGGGTCGGTCAGATGGTAAATCCGGCCGTGCAGCTTCGGGTTCAACACGATCTCCGCGACCATTCGGGCCGCATAGTCTACCGGCACGAGGTTTTGAATCCGATCGTCGGCGCGGCCGGGAATGCGATGCGGGATGTGCGACACGTGTCCGTTGCCGCCGCCGAACTCCGCCTTCAGCAGACTGATAAAACGAACAAACTGATAAAAGCCGCCGAACTGGGTGGTATAGCCGTTGGTGGAGTCGCCGATGATGAAACTCGGCCGCATCACCGTGAGCTTGTTGCCGTTGCCGTTTGACCAGTTGGCCAGCATTTCCTCGGCGACCCACTTCGTCTCTTCATATTCTGTCTGAAACGATGCCGGACGAGGATGAAAGACCTCGCGAATCGTCTCGGTATGCGAACCGCAAACATACGCCGTGCTGATGCTGTGAAACTTCTCGACATGGTGCCGGTCGGCCCATTCCAGAAGCGTGGCCGTGCCGTTGATGTTCGTCCGGTGCGGTTCGCCGTTGCCCTTCGAGAAGAGTTGCAGGCTGGCGGCACAGGCGAGGATGTTGTCCGTTGGGCCCCACTCGCCGTCGGGCAGGTCCTCCGGCAATGCGCCTTCACGAAGAATCAACTGGCCCGACGAAATGTAATCGTCGATTTCCGCACCCAGCGGCCTTAGCATGCCGGCGAGGCGGCGACGCGAATCCTGTAACGGCGCCCGCAGAATCGCCACGACGCGGCGACCGCGGAGCAGAAGCTCTTTGAGGACATATTGCCCGAGGAAACCGGTCGCCCCGGTCATCAAAGTGGTCGGCTGGTGGTCCGTCATGCGTGGTAATACCCGTTCGTCTGGGACGCCGAAGGTGTCAGAAGCTCCTGATCGGCACTGATACTAAGAACGAGAGTCCCCGTCCGGTTAACCGCGACTTTACGCCGGACGACTCCCTGCCGACCCCAAGCAGGAGGCGGCTCGATTCGAATGGAACATCTTCAAGGCTGTAAGGGAGGTTAGCAAGCGGAATTGTCGGGGACCGAATTCTTCCTGCCCTTCAGGGTTTCACGTCCGAAAACCGTCTATAGACCGGAAATCGGGCCTGGCGATGCAGTGTCTTTCTCGCATTCGGGGCTTCATGGTACAGTTCGACAAGCCCACATGATCCTCAGACCCTTCTCCGAACATTCGTTTCCCTGCCTCAAGCCAGAACTCATTCTTGCGCCTCCGGACCCCGCCGGACCACCCATCAATACCCGGCAGTGGCTCTCCCTTGCGCACTCAAAGTTGGCCGCGCTCCTTCCCCCGGGTCGCCCAGCCCTCATTACCGAGCAGTTGGTCAACTCCGACGGCTCGCCCGCAGATGTCTTCGCCCATTTTGGGATCGACCGCCAGCGACTCCCGAAGCTGCGCGGCAACTGGGACGGTCTCGCACACACGGCCCAGGTCTCCGGCGACAATAAGAACCAGGATGCCACCACCCCTCCATGGGAGGGTTTTGAAGACGTCAGCATTCCCGGTGCGGGCGGCGTGGAGATTTGCGGGCGACTCGGGCGAGTCAGGAAGGGAACGGAGTCCGCCAAAGCCGACTGCCTGGTGATCCTGCCCGGCCTGCTGGGGGATAACAACGTCCTGCGAACGCGTGATCTGGGAAAGGCGCTGATGGCGCATGGCTACCACGTCCTGGCACTGGAACTGCGCGGCCACGGCGACACCTATCGGGCACAACCCGAGGTCCGTTACACCTTCGGCGTGCAGGAGACACTGGACTTGCTCGCGGTCTCGCGATGGCTGGAGCAGCAGCCCTGCGTGCAGGAAACCGGGCTCGTCGGCTTTTGCTGGGGCGGCAATCATGCCTTGCTGGCCTCGTGGATTGACGGCGCGACGCCTGATCATCCCGGCATCATGAAAGACGTGGCGCCCTATTATCGCGAAATCGGCGGCCAACGGCACTATACACGCGGCGTCATGGCATTCTCCTCTGTGCTTCGATATGAAAAACTGATGACGGAGCTGGATCGGCCGTGGTCACGGTTTGAACATCCGGCCTTCGCCGGCCTGCAAAACTCCGTCAAGACACGCATGACGCATCGAAATTATCCAAATCCTTCCACAAGCCTCAGGAAGATTATTGAGGACGACCTTTGCAGCGCGAGCATGAGTTACCCCGGCTTCGTCGAGGACGCCACCCGGTTTGTCTGCCTGATGGAACCGCCTGGTTCGCCCGGATTCAACAAACTGGCCACTGCCCGGACACCGACATTAATTGTCCACGCGGCCAATGACCCGTTGGCGCCTGCCCAGGACGTCGCGGACCTGATATCGTGGACGACGAATCCGATGGTCGCGGCGATCATCCTGCCGGGCGGGGGACACATCGGCTTTGCCGCCTACGCCACGGCCTTCTACTTCAGCCTGATTTTGAGCTTCTTTTCCCGTGTCAGGAAATAGGGCCCGTTCATGCCCTGGGTGAGCTTTCAATTCTTGTGAAAGAAAACGGCGGTATTGAGGGCCGGCCTTGCAAGACTCTAGAATCCAACCGCACAGTCGCCCGGAGCAGCCATGAAGACGATGCCCGACCTGACAACGCCGATCGCCAATGAGCTCGATCGCGTCATCGAGGTGTTCGACCGCGAGCTCGGCTCCGATCTCGCTTTCGTGACCGATCTGGTCGACCAGGTGCGGCGCTATCGCGGCAAACTGCTTCGCCCGCGCCTGCTGCTGCTCTCCGGCGCGGCGACCGGCCGCATCGGTCAGGAACACATCATTCTCGCCGCCGTCGTGGAGATGGTCCACATGGCCACACTCGTACATGACGACGTCCTCGATGAAGCCGACGTGCGTCGCCGCAGCCCGACGGTCAATCGCCTGGTCGGCAACGAGGGCGCCGTCCTGCTCGGCGACTTCCTCATCTCCCACGCCTATCACCTGTGCAGCAGCCTCGACTCGACCCACGCCTCTCAGCGCGTCGCCGCGGTGACCAACACCGTCTGCGAAGGCGAGTTGATGCAGATTCACCATCGCGGCAACGAGGAATTGAGCGAGGCCGACTACCTCGAAATCATCCGCCGAAAGACCGCCGCCCTCACCAGCGTCTGCTGCGAGCTGGGCGCCTGGGCCAGTCACGCCGCCGCCGAACAGGTCCGGCAAATGGCCGACTTCGGCATGGACCTGGGCATGGCGTTTCAAATCGTTGACGACCTGCTGGACCTCACCGGTACCGAGAACGAACTCGGCAAGACGGTAGGCCGGGATGCAGACCTCGGAAAATGGACCCTGCCGGTGATTCGATTCCGCGATACGGCGGATGCTGAGGAGAAGTCTCGTCTACTCGCAGTGATGCGCGGTAGCAGCGACGATCGCACGGCCGGCCTGCGCCGTCTGCTGGCCGGCTCCGATGCCGTCTCATATGCACTGGAGGCGGCACAGGGCTACGTTCGATCCGCCCTCGCCCGCCTGGCCGAATTTCCTCCCAGCGAGGCCCGAGGCGGTCTCATCGCCGCCGCCGAATTCATCGTCACGCGCACGCATTAACGACTCCCCCCGCCGCCCACAAACCTACGCCATGATCTGAGCGAGCAGCGTTTCATCGAGCTCCGTCAGGTCTTTGATCTGTCGGTCCGCCTCGACGGCCGGCGCTGCGATGGCGTGCGGACACACCTGCACGACACGCATCCCGGCGCGCTTCGCGGCGGTGATGCCGTGGGCGCTGTCCTCGATCGCCAGACATGCCGAAGGCATCAAGTCACCGTGCCGTCCGGCGAGCAGTTCGATCGCCCTCAAAAATCCTGCCGGGTCGGGCTTCGAAAGCGCGACTTCATCCGTCGACACAATATGCTCGAAGGCGTCCAACAAGCCCGCGTGTCGTAGTATGGCCTCTATCTCGACGCGCTGGGCCCCGCTGCAGATCGCCAATGGGAATCGTGTCCGCGCCCATCCCACAAACGACTCGACGCCCGGCAGGAGCGGCAGGCCCCCCTCAATGTGCCGTCGATAAGCCGCGTCTTTCTTCTTGAGCAAGAGCTGTATCGTCTCATCAGTCGGAGACTCGCCCGACTCGCGGAACAATCTTCGAAGGAACGTCGCGTCGTTGAGGCCGAGATAATCGGCGAGATAGTTTTCCCACGTCGGCACCTGCAAGTCGCCGTCCAGCACATCCGCAAAGGCCCGATGATGAAGCGGCTCGGTATCGGCTATGACGCCGTCGAAATCAAAAACGATCGCCTGAAGCATCGTGACCATGTTAATCGCCAGGTCGTTCCGTGTCGGCGCCGGCTCCAAAAGAGCCGGCGCTAATTGTCCCCACGAATATCCTGCGCATTGCGAAGGCCGTCGCGGGTCAGGTCGCTGCGCTCGACCGGGCTCGGCATCATGTTGGCCCCGACGAACAGGTCCCTGAACGTCGCGAGATCGCCGACGTGCTCGCCGAAAGTGCGGACAAGTTGTCAACAGGCGCCTTTGGCGGCCTCACCGAACCGTATTATCATGTCGACAAAATGATGAGCGGCGAAGTGACCGGGAGGATTAAGTTGAATCACAAAGATGAGATCTCGTTGTTCGCCGCCCATTTGGGTGACCGCTTCCGACGACTTGCCCGATTCGCAATCGCACTACTTCTCCTATCCCCTCTTGTATGCGCGCGAGCCGACGACGGCCGCGCGGCGAAGAATTCACGGATTGCCGCAGACGTCTTTCCCAGAATCGCCGATCTCAATGCCCATCTCTCCCAGGAAAAGGCGACGGAACTACCCATGAAGATGCGGAGCCTTGTGAGCGGGGAGTTTCAGTTCTACCGCGGCTCGGCCGACCTCTTCTACGACTGGTGTGCAAAAAACGCATCCGACTGGGCCAATGACAAGGACGCATTCCTGCGACTTCACGGAGATATCCACATCGGCAACATCGGCACCCTCCGCGTCACCGGTCCCGGCGGCACGGCGATCGGGTTCGGCCTTGTCGATTTCGATGAAACCGTTGAAGGGCCGTTCCAGCTCGACCTGCTGCGCGGCGCGGTCAGCCTGCGATTTGCCGCGCGCGATCAGGACAGCCCCCTGGCCGACGAATCGTGGCATCGCGTGGTGGCGGCCATGTGCGATGCCTATGGCGAGGCAATCAGCGGTGATGTTTCCGTCACCAGACTAGAGGCGGAGTACAAGCCAATTCGCAAGCTGATGGACGACGCGTCAAGCGGCAAGCCGTGGAAGCACGCGAAAAAATACCTCGTAAAAAAGCGTGACGACAGATTCGCCCGCATACGCTTCAAGAAGAAAAAGCCTTCAGACATCATGAGCCCCGTCGATGCCAACGCCCGAAGCGAGGTCGTCGCGGCCCTTTGGGATGCACGCAATCTGCGGGGCACGCGCCTCGTCGACTCGATCGGTCTGTCCGACCGCGATCGATTGGAGGCCGCCGTGCGCGACGTTGCCCGCTGGACGCGGCTGGGCAGCGGCGGCAGCCAGGGCCTCGACAAGTTTCTTGTCCTCCTCGACCGGAAGGTGATCGGCGAGAACGGCCCATTCATCATCGAGTTAAAGGAAGAACCGGCGTCCGCAGCCGAGCGGGCCGGATACCTGGCCGCATCAAAGAGCGGAAAGACCCGGGCCCGGGATGTCGTCGAGGGGCACGAAAGGCTCTGGATGCAGTCGCCCTGGTGCGTCGGTTACTCCGCCATCGGCGACAAGGGATTCCTTGTCCGCTCAAAAGGTCCGTGGGCCGAGGAGTTGGACGAAGATGACTTCGAGGGAATGGCCGGCACGATGCGCGCCGCGAAGATCATCGGTAGTGCCGTCGGGCTGGCTCACCGGGCCGGGCTGCGAAGCGCAACCGGGAATAATCAGGCCGTCGTGCAAACAATCCAGAGCCAGCTCGCGAAGTCAGCGGGAGAAATCGAGCAAAGGGGAAAGCAGCTCGACGATCACCTGCGCGCTCAATTTACCAGTCTGAAGAACGACCCCCGGGCCGCCAAGCTCGTGCAGCAGGCCGACGCCTTCATCGCGTCCGCGTTGCGCAATGGGTCAAGTAATCGATGAGTGAATATGAGGAGTCACGGGCTGGTGCCGCCCCGCGGCTGATCGCCTTACTCGATCACCCACTTCGACGTCCGAAGGGGGCGATTCGTCTGAGCGAATAGGGCGATGTCGTCGACCAGCATCTTGGAGTCGAGGTCCGCCACGCGCATCAGCATGCGGCGATTCTCCGCCTCGGTTGTAGCGACGCCGCAACCGATCATGGGCGAAATGACACCGAGTGCTAGAATGGCCAGGGCGATCAGTTTGCGATTCATCTCTAGATTCCCTCGTTCGGCAGGACCCTCAAATGGGGCCGGCAGGCTGGCAGGTTTGCGGTATGGTCCACCGATGGCGGCGGATGTCCCTCCCAAGTAGTCCCCCATATTCTATTGCGGACGGGGCCGGAACGTCAATCCCGTTGTGACTCGCCCTCGCGAAGCGCCGATAACCACTCACTGTATCGATAGGGAACCGAAAACGACTCGCCGATCGCCTTTAATCTCTCCAGGAATCGCTCGTACGCCGGGCCCTGCCAGGCCTGAGCCGCAGGATCGCAGAAGAAAATGCGACAGCCCAGCGGGCGGCGTTCCCGAGCATTGCAGCGTCCACCGGATTGATAAGGACACCTTGCTTCGTCCGTCGGTTCGAGCCAGCTCGACCGCATCCCCTCGGAAAAGTAACGCAACTCAACATCGGTGACGTACAGCTTGTGACCGAACGAATCGAATTTGCAGCAGTGCCCGCGATTGATGCACACCGGCGAGTGTGCCGCCACCGTGGCATCGACCTCAGCATAAAAGGCCAGCATCGCCTCGGTGAATGCGTCGCCGCCCGGCGTCACCGGCGCCGGCTCCTCCGCCTGAGAAATGAGATGACTCAGCGGCACCTTCACTTCGGCACATCCTCCCAGCGCTTCGCGTTCAGGCGCACTTCGATCTGAACCAGATCGTAGGACTTCCCGCGATTCATGCCCGGGCACCCCACCGCCGCCTCATTCCAGTCGTCGATCGATTCCAGATTGATGTCCCAGAATGGCCACGTTCGACATTGCAAAGGTCGCACCGGATAGATCGTGCAGATGCGCTTGCCATCGACATGCTTGAGAAAGCAGCAGTCGCCGGAGCCCTTGTCCTCGGTCAGTGATAATTTCCTGCCGACTTTGCGCAGGTGCTCCGGCCCCAGTTCACCGTTCGGCGAACCAATGAACTCGGCGATCTTGCCGACCTCCTCCGGCGTCACATAGACATAGCCCGGCGCGCCGGTGCAGCAGTTTCCGCACTGGGTGCACGTGAACTGCAAACCGTCGGCGTACCAAGGGCGCTTTGTTTTCGCCATGGAGAATCAACCTCGCTCCGCGGATAGACTGCTAACCCAGTATAGTGGAAAAACGCCGACTACTTGAAGAACAACCTGCTGAAGTACGCCCACATGGCCAGAACGGCGACGACCAGGATCACGCTGAGGATGACGTTGACCTTGTTGCGCTCTGCTCCGCGCAGATCCTGGGCCGCGGCCACCGTCTTGTCGAACACACGCTGATTCGTCGCCGTCGGGACCGCCGTCACCAGGCTGATACCGACCAGCACAACAACGGAAATGACGAAGAGAATGATGGCAACGTGCAGGAAGTTGATCTGGGCAAACTGAACCAGCGGCGGCCAGGTCACCCACGGCGTCGCCGACTTCACGCCAAGCTCCGCCACGAATCGAACCGCTCCCAGCACAAAACCAATGACCAGCGCCGCGAAGGCGCCGGTGGCATTCGCCCGACGCCAGATCAACCCGACCAGAAACACCGCGGCAATCGGCGGCGAGATGTAAGCCTGCACCGATTGCAGATAGACAAACAACTGATCGCTCACCACGCCGATGAACGGAATCCACACCAGTCCCACGACAACCAGCACCGCCGTCGAAATCTGCCCCGCCCACACCAGCTCGCGCTCCGTCGCCCTCGGCCGCAGCCGTTGATAGAAGTCGATCACCACCAGCGTCGAGCTGCTGTTGAACACCGCTGACAGAGAACTCATCAGGGCCGCCAGAAGCGCCGCGACGACCATGCCCTTGACCCCCACAGGCAGCAGGTCGTTCACCATCTTGGCGTACATGTCGTTCGGCTTGGTGTCCGGAAACAGAATCCGACCGGCCACGCCCGGCAACACCAGAATGAACACCGGCAGAATCTTGAGGAAGCCCGCGAGGATCGTGCCGCGCCGTGCCTCGCTGACGTTCTTCGCGGCGAGCGTTCGCTGGACAATCATCTGATCCGTGCACCAATACCAGACCCCGAGGATCGGCGCCCCAAAGAGAATGCCCGTCCACGGGAAGTCGGGATGGTTGACGCTCTTCCACAGATTGAAGAACTCCGGCTCGACGCCACTGGCCAGCGCCCCGAGACCGTCCACCTTCGAAATCGCTGCAAACGTCAGAAAGATGCCGCCGGCGATAAGGATGAACGCCTGCATGAGTTCGGTGTAGATGACCGCGCGAAGGCCGCCGAAGATCGTGTAGATACCGGTCGCCACGACCAGCACGATCGCCCCGGCCCAGATGTTCCACCCGAGCACCTCCTTGAGAACGAGCGCGCCGGCGAACACCGCCACGCTGATCTTGGTGAAGACGTAGGCGACCAGCGAAACCATCGACAAATACGTCCGGCAGCGCGAGTCGTAGCGCCGCTCCAGGAACTGCGGCATCGTGAAGACGCCCAGCCGCAGATAGAACGGCACGAAGAACCAGCCGAGCAGCAGCAGGATAAAACACGCCAGCCACTCAAACTGCCCGACGGCAAGGCCGCTCGAAGCGCCGGACCCCGCCAAGCCGATGAAGTGCTCGGCCGAGATGTTGCTGGCGAACAGGCTCGCCCCCACCGCCAGCCAGCCGACGCTCCGCCCACTGAGGAAGTAGTTCTCGCTCGAGTCGAGGCTCTTCTTGCTCGACCAGTAACTGATCGCCGCGATGGCGGCGAAATAGACAAAGAGAACGACAAAATCGAGTGATGCCACGATGATTGCTCCACATCAAGTGACAAAAAACACGGACGACGGAAAGTGTAATTGAAAGGGTGCATGCCTCGCCACTTACGAAAAAATCTCGACGGGATCGCCCGGCTCAGGAGTCCGCGGCGCGGCGCGGTGGGAGCAGCTCGGCGAAGCTCAATTCGTGGCCATCGGGGTCGGTGATGTGAAAATATCGCTCGCCCCACGGAGCGTCCTGCGGCGCCGCGTCGGGCTTCAAACCGGCGGTGATGAGCTGTCGATGCTGTTCATCAGCGCTCGCGACGCGAAAAATGGCCCGGCCCCACCAGTTCGGCGGATAGTCTTTTTGCAGTATCAGGTTGACAAAGCCCTGTCCGGCGCGGAGGCTGGTGAAGTCGGCGCCCGGCCCACCGTAAATTAGTTCGAACCCGCACGCTTGGTAAAAAGCAACCGCGCGGGCCATATCGGCCACAGCGAAGGTGACGGCGCTAATATGATCGATGGACATCGGACGCTCGCAGAGTCTATGGCAATCCGCCCAATCCGAACAGTGAATCATGAGGCATAAACGATGGCAACTCTAAGCGGCAGAAAAATTCTCATCTTCGTCGGCGACGACTACGAAGACCTCGAATTGTGGTATCCGAAACTCCGCCTGGAAGAGGCGGGCGCCAAAACGGTCCTTGCGGGGCAGGAAGCGCGGCACACCTATCGCGGAAAAAACGGCTACCCCTGCGAGAGCGACGCAGCGGTGAGCCAGGTCGCGGCCAAAGACTTCGACGGCGTCATCGTTCCCGGCGGATGGATGCCGGACAAGCTGCGCCGCGATCCAAAGGTGCTCGAACTGACGCGAGACTTCAACACCGCCGGCAAACTCATCGCCTCCATCTGCCACGGATCGTGGATCAATATCTCCGCGGGAATCGTCAAAGGCGTGAAAATGACCAGCACCTCGGCCATCAAAGACGACCTGACCAACGCCGGCGCCACGTGGATCGACGCGCCGGTCGTGGTCGATCGGCACCACATCTCCAGCCGCCGACCACCAGACTTGCCTGCGTTCGGCGAGAAGATCGTCGAGTTTCTCAGTCGATAATATGGATTAGTTTCCCGCGGCAAGCAGCGACTCGCGGAAGGATTGGAGCTTCTGCAAAGCGGGCCGTGGCGACAGGTCGCTTCGCAGCAGGCAGGAAGCGGCGGGGTCGTTAGGCGAATCGGCAAGGCCGTGCCACGAAACCGTCTCGACAAACGGCCGGGCGAACGCCGTTGCATAGAACTCCGACAGCCATCGTGCCTGGATCTCTTCCGACCACGGACCGCGCCACGAACCGCCCGACCCATCCGGGCATGACGGGACGCCCGCTGCCACGACGTGAATCGGCTTCCCCAGATTGCCGAAGCGATCGAGCACGGATGAGACCTGGAGCATGTCTCGGACGATGTTGTCGGCGGGAAGATGGCCGAAGCGAATCTCGATGCCCAGCGCATCGAAGCTGATGCCGCTCTGGATCGCCATCTCGGCATAGAGCAACGGCGGCACCGTCTGCGGATCGGCGGCGTAATAGTCCGGCCAGGGCGGGACAATGGTCAGAATCGCCTGGGTCTTGGGGCTTGCCTGACGGGCCAGCATCGAAGAGAGCCGGGTCAATTCCATGACCTGTTCGAGCTTGAGCTTGAGCGGGTTATAAGCGTGAAGCCCGGAAGCGATCTCCCAAGCCTGAACATGCGGCGCCAGCGCCTTGAACATCTGCCGCAGATGTTTCGCGGCGGCATCTCTGAGACGCACATAGTCCTTCTCCTTGGATGAGCCGGACCACCAATCGGGCCGGTGGACATCATCGAAGGAAAGTAGAGAACCCGCCCACAGTTGAAGCTTTCGTTCCTTGACGATACGTACCCACGGCTCGATCGCGGTGAGGGAGGCCTTGCCTTCTTTCGCCTCGATGATGCGCCAGGGCATGGGCACGCTGACGAAATCGAGTCCACCCGGCAATCTTTGAGGATGGGGAGCCGAAGTCCCCTGCGAATAAACCTCCGCGATATCCAGCCGGCAGCCGAGGGGACGCTGTCCGACGTGATTCGCGGCGCGGCGACGGCCGAGGCTGATGTTGGCATGAAGTCCCGTGACGGCCTCGCCGGCATTCAGGGCGGCGATCAGGGCCTTTTCGGCATGGGCCGCGCATTCCACTTCATTCGGACAGGTGATCGCGGTGAGGAGAAGATCTCTTGCGGCGTCGACCGTGCGAATCACTTCTTCGCTATCCGGCGCGCCGTAAAGGCCCCAGTCCTCGCGCTTGAGGCTGATGCGCATCAACTGCCCACGCGCCAGCTCCGAGAGCAGGTCGTAGGGCTGTGCGCGATCCAGCAATCGCGGCGTTTCAAGCATGACCTTGCCGAAATCGGGAACGTTCCATTGGATGGCCAGCGCCGCGGCGGCCCGGGAACGGGGCTCGCAAACGAGATGACCCTTCTCGAATCGCAATTCAGCACGGATCGGCACACGCTCCGCCCCCAGGAGGTGAGCGCCGCGGAGGTCTACCGTCGTCGCGGGCGCGCCGTTCTCAAATACCTTGAATCGCAACATGGTCGAGGTTGCCCCGCCGAAATCGGGTGATGTCTATGGGCCACTCAGTGCTCGGCACTTGGTAACCATGATAAGCTCACGGGTGAGATGCGTGAAGTCACGCACGAGCGGCCCAGCCGAAGCGCCGTAAATCGTAACGACCACGTTCGTCCGGTCTCACGCCTTCTGTTTCGAGCAGCCTGCGCTGCCGATTCGGTCCGTCGCCGCCTCGGACGCTGATACGCCCCTGCGAGCTGACCACACGATGCCACGGAAGTCCCGCGGCAAGCGGCGATCTGGCGAGCAATGCACCGACTAGTCGAGCGCGACCCGGCAATCCGGCCGCCTTTGCGACGCGGCCATAGGTGGTGATGCGGCCGCGCGGAATGTGCGAGACGACGCGAAGTATTCGCAAGTGTCCGGTCGACGGCGGCGAAGCTTCGGCCAGTCGCGAAATGGGTTTTCCACGGCGAATCTTGCGCATGGCATCAGGTCTTGACGACAGGCGTGAGCGGAGGACGGCCGCCAAGCACGGCGATGACATTGTCCGCGGCCAGACACGCCATCTTGACCCGCGTCGTGACCGTGGCGGAGCCGATGTGCGGAAGGAGAACAACGTTCTTCAATCCCGCCAACTCCGGCGGGACGTCGGGCTCGTCGGTATAAACGTCCAGGCCCGCGGCGGCAAGGCGACCGGAAAACAATGCTGCAATCAGAGCCTGCTCGTCCACAATCGCCCCGCGAGCGGTGTTGATCAGAATCGCCTCGCGCTTCAACTTGGCGAAGGCCCGTTCGTCGAAGAGCTTGTGCGTTTCGTCGGTCAGGGCGACATGGATCGAGACGAAATCCGCCTCGCGCAGAACATCGTCAAACGGCATCCGGCGCCCGCCCGCTTCGTTCATGGCGGCCTTCTCCGAGCGCGACGTGTAGATCACACGCATGTTGAAGCCGGCCGCGCGTCGGGCGACCGCCGCGGCGATCCTGCCGCCGCCGATGATGCCGAGCGTCTTGCCGAAAACATCCGCCCCGAGGTAATCCAGCATCCCCCACCCTCGCCATTGCCCCGCCCGGACAACTCGATCGCCCTCGCAAACCCGCCGGGCTGCCGCCAGCATCAGGGCCCAGGTCAGATCGGCAGTGGCCTCGGTCAATACGCCGGGCGTGTTGGAGATGACAATGCCGAGCCGACTCGCCGCGGCAATGTCGATGTTGTCATAACCGACCGCGCAATTGGCGAATATCCGACACCGTGGCGCAGCGGCGGCCAGCACGTCGGCGTCAATGCGATCGGGCGCCTGGCAGATCACCGCATCGTGCCGGGCGACCTCCTTCAGCATTTCTTCCCGGCTCAGACCGCGCGGCAGCGAGTTCTGGTGTACGATGAACCCCTCCGAGGCCAGCAGGGCCGTCGCCTCTTCGGGCGTGGCACGGGTGATAAAGACTGAATGTCGCTTCATGGTTCGGTTTCCGTCTTCCCCGGCAGCATAGCGTCGTCTTTCGGCGCGGCAAGAATCCTCGTGAGTTCCGCGCGATTCGTCGCTGGATGATCGGGCGCACACGAATTATGCTAGCAATGACCATGGGCATGGCGCCCGCGCTGAACGCATTCTCGCATTCAGGCCGCGGCACGCTCACTGACTCGGCGACCCGATATGGAGCTTGTTCAAGTACTGCGGAGCATCATCCAGCGGAGAGAGCCGACCGACCTGGTCGAGCTCCTGCTGATCGGCCTGGCCGTCTATGCGGTGATGCGGTTCCTGCGCGGCACGCGCGGGGCCAGACTCCTGCGCGGATTTATCTTCCTCCTCGCCGGAAGCTCGCTGCTGGTATCCCTGGTGGCCAACGTCCTCGATCTCGAGCGCATCAAACAAATCTACCCCGTCTTCGTCGCGGCGCTTTTCCTGATCGCCCTCGTCGCGTTTCAGCCGGAACTGCGCCGGGCGCTAATCCGCCTTGGCGCGGCGACATGGTTTGGACCCAGCGGACGCGAGTTCGGGCGGGTGATCGATGAAGTGGTCGAGGCGGTCATCTACCTGTCAAAGAACAAAATCGGCGCCCTGATCGCCTTTGAGCGGGCGACCGAGTTTGGCGGACTCATGGACTCGGCCTGTCATCTGGATGCCGAAGTCAGCAAGGAACTCCTGCTCACCATCTTCTGGCCGGGCTCCGCCCTGCACGACATGGGCGTTATCATTTCGCAGGGGCGCCTGGCGGCTGCCGCCGTTCAGTTTCCCCTGACCGAATCAGAAGGGCTCGACGCATCGTTGGGTTCCCGCCATCGCGCCGCGATCGGACTGTCGCAGGATTCCGACGCCCTGGTCATCGTGGTCAGCGAAGAGACCGGCACGATCAGCCTCGTCGAAAACGGCGTCATGGAGCGGCACCTCACCGGCGAGACCCTGCGGCAACTGCTCCGCGAAAAGGTCGGCGAAGCCACGCGAAGTACCGAGCGGATAGAAGTAACGTCCTGAATTCAGGAACCGGATGATGTGGGAGAGATTCAAATCAGGCGCTGTCATCGTCTTCGTAACGTTGATGATCTGGTTCGCCGCCGATCAGAACGTCAAGGAAGAACAGAATTTCCGCGTCTCGGTCCGGCTGGTCAGCAGCGATCCCAATCGCTACGCCTCGATTGCCGATGTGCCGTATCAGGCCGTCTTCACCGTGACCCTCAACGCCCGCAGAAGGCGAATTCTGGAATTCGCCGAGATCGCCGCCGAAGGACGCCTGTTTGAGGCGAAGATCGGGACGTCCGAACCGGGCAGCTCAAAACCGCAGCCGTTCTCCGCTCGCGAATTGCTCAGTCGGGTCAGCGAGTTTAATGAATTCGGAATGGGGCTCATCTCCAACATCGAGCCTTCAGACGTCATGGTCATCATCGACGGCTACACAACCGTGGAGAACGTCCGCGTCGAGCCGGTCTATGGCAATCTGAAAGTGTTGGCCACGGCAAGCCCGTCAAAGGTTTCTGTTCGATTGCCGAATTTCCTCGCCACGCGCTTGGAGCAGAATCGTGTCGCCTCCGCGGACGCCGAAAAGCACATCCGATCGGCCGGAAAACCCGACGGCTCCTTTCAGGTGACGGTGCCGCTGACCTTGCCCGCCCTGCGAACCATTCCGCCCGGCGTGGACTTGAAGTTCGTCCCCAGTTCCGACGTGACCATCACCGGCGCCATCGAGTCGCTCAATACCACCCGTCGCAAGGGGCCCATCCAGATCATGTGGTCGATGCCCGATCAGGTGCAGCGCGACTTCCGCATCGTCGTCAACTCAGATACCAATCTCCGCGCCGACATCGATGTGACGGGCCCCAAGGAAAAAATCGAACAACTCGACCCGCGCGACATCCGCGCATTCGTCGACGTTTTGGTCTCCGACACTGAGAAGCCGGGCGTGAAGATTCGTCGCGCCGTCACCTTCGTGCTGCCCCCCGGCTTCACCCAGGCTGCCGGGCCCCCGCATGAGGTGGAGTTCACGCTTCAATCGCTCGCCGTCGAACCAGTCGCGGCGCCCTGAGAGTGATGCGCGATGATCGGATGGTGCGCAGCGGCTTTCGCGGTGGTCCTTGTCCTTGGGGCGGGCGTATGGGTTCGACGGCGCAGCCGGACATCCGGTCCGTCCTGTCCTCACTGCGGCGCTCCCCTCTTGAATGACTGGAGCGTTCGATGCCCGACATGCGGGGAGAACATATGACGATCCGAATCGGCGACGTCACCGCCCATGAAACCCTTGGCCAGCCGGGGCCCCGGTGATGACGTCCTCGACTCCCCGTCTCGTCACCCGAAGCAGCGCGCAGTTCCTTCTGCTGGTCGCGATGACGATCCTCGCCTATGTGCCCGTCTTCAGTGCAGGCTATGTCTGGGACGACGATTCCTACCTCACGCGCAACAAGACCCTGACATCCGAGAACGGACTTGCCGAGATTTGGCTCACGCCGCGCGCCTCGCCACAGTATTACCCGATGGTGTTCTCGACGTTCTGGCTGGAGCGCCGACTATGGGGCCTCAATCCAACCGGCTATCACGTCGTCAACGTGCTGCTTCATGCGGCGACCGCCGTTTTCTTGTGGCGATTGCTCTTGCGTTTGAAGCTCCCCGGCGCCTGGCTGGCCGCCGCGGCCTTTGCGCTGCATCCGGTTCACGTGGAATCAGTCGCCTGGATCGCCGAACGAAAAAACGTGCTGTCCGGCCTCTTCTACATGCTTGCCGCCTCCGCCTTTATGAGGTTCATTCCGCCCGACAGCGCGCCGAGTCGCGGGCGAATCGGGTGGTACATCGCTTCGCTTGGGCTGTTTGTCCTGGCGCTTTTGAGCAAGACGACCACTTGCTCGCTGCCGGCGGCGATTCTGCTTGTCATCTGGTGGAAACGTGGGCGCCTGACGCTACTCGATGGCCTGCCGCTTGTTCCCATGTTCCTCCTGGGCGGCGCGTTCGCCGCGCTCACGACCCATCTCGAGCAGTCACACGTCGGCGCAGAGCAGATCGACTGGCAACTCTCCGTCGCCCAGCGCTGCATCATTGCAGGCAGCGCACTTTGGTTCTATCTGAGCAAGCTTCTTGTGCCCGCGAATCTCTGCTTCGTTTATCCGCGATGGACGCCCGATCCAGCGTCGCTGCTCGATCTCGCCGCGCCGCTCGGATGGCTGCTTCTGCTCGCTGGGCTGCTGGCCATGCGCCGTCGAATCGGCCGCGGCCCGGCGGCGGCCATGCTCTTTTTCTCAGGTACGCTCGTTCCCGCCCTGGGCTTCATTGACGTCTTTCCATTCAAGTACTCTTTCGTCGCGGATCACTTTCAGTATCTCGCCTCAATCGGTCCGCTGGTCCTGCTCGCTGCCGCGCTCCATCGAGTCGCCAGAGGCGCTGGCTCTTCGATCGCGCACGCCGCAAGTCCGCTGGTAAAGTCGGTGTGCGCGGCGGTTCTCGTCTGCCTCGGCGGCCTCACCATGGCCCGGACCTTTGCATTTCAATCCGAAGAGTCGCTCTGGCGCGATACCCTGGCGAAGAACGATGCGGCCTGGTCGGCACACCTGAACCTCGGCGTGATTCTCGATCAACGCGGCGAAACCCAGTCAGCCATCGCCCATTTCGAAAAGGCGTTGAAGTTCGCCCCGAAAGAATCCGCGGTCCACGTAAACCTGGCCCTGGCCTATGAGCGCACCGGTCGCATTGATGAGGCCCTGGCTTCCTATGAGACGGCACTGTCGCTCAACCCGAAGAGCTGGACGGCCCATTACAACCGCGGCGGCCTCCTCACCCGGCTCGGCCGAAACGAGGAGGCGATCAGCGACTTCACACAATCGGCCGAATTGGGTCCGGAGCCTGCGCCCTCGCATTACAACCGCGGCATCGTCTTGGAAAAAATGGGCCGCCGCGAGGATGCCTTGCAGGCATTCAAGCAGGCAGCCGAAAGCAAACCAGACTGGATCGCGCCGCGCCTGGCCGCCGTTCGCTGCCTTCGCGACCTGGGCCGTAAAGAGGCCGCCATTGCCGCATTGCGAGATGTGATATCCCTGTTTCCGGACGAGCCGGAATCTCGGACTTTGCTGCGGCAATTGGATGGCCAATAGGCACTTGTGCTTCGGAAACTGGAGCACCCCCATCCCGTTTGGCGACCGGCGAAGTCTTGAATCTCCGCCCCCAATTTGATAGACTTCGATTTCTGAGCAAGAAGGAAGGGAACATCTTAATATAGTGCCGCCCGGCTCGCACCCATTGGCGGCTCCAAGCACCCGAAGAAACTCTTAGCCGGTTTTTGCGCGACGAGAGTATGTAACTCTCCGCGAGTGTTTTATGTACGTACCCAAACTGAAAGGCCGAACCATGATTCGAAAAGTTGCCCTCGCTCTCCTTGTGTCAGCGGTGGCGTCCACCGCCAAAGCCGGTGTTTCCGGCGACCCCAACGACTTCTACGTCCTCAGCGACGCGGTCAATGAGGTCTACCAGTTCGACCGACTCCCCGCATTCCCGCATGTACCCGGTGTCTATGCCGGCGTTCTCGGCGGCAGCTACAGCAACGTTTTCTCCAACCAGGGCGAAGTAGGCACAATCTATCCCTATCTCGGCGCAGTCGCCGGCACGAACCAGGATTTCTTTATCGGTGGCTTTAGCGGCCTGACGAAGATTGACTCCACATCCGGCGCGTTCATTCAGAGTGTCGGCGCAGCAGGCCTGCGACTTGGCCCCGCCAAAGCGCCCAACGGCAATCTCGTCGTCGGCGGCCCGACCGGCGTCGAAGAGTATAACCCCAATACCGGCGCGTTCGTTCGCACCGTCGTCGGCTCCGGTGACGGCGCCAATCTCCACGCTTTCAACGGCAATAGCATGTATGTCGCCAACTGGTACGGCGGCTCAGGCTTCGGCATCAAGCGCTACAACTTCGTCAGCGGCGCATCGCTCGGCGCCGACATCGCCGTCCCCTTCGCCCCGCAGGAAATCGGCTTCGGCCCCGATGGCGCACTCTATGCCACCGCCCTCTACGAAGGGCCCGGCGTCGAAGGCCTTTGGCGATACGACTCCGGCCTGAACTCGTGGTCGCAGTTCATCGATGTCCAGTCCCTCGCCGGCGGCGGCCCGCACGGTTTTACCTATGACCCCGTGACGTTTGACTGCTTCATGGCCTTCAACACCGGTGAGATTTACCGCTTTAACGGCTACACCGGAGCCTACATCGATCAGCCGAACTTTGTCCCCACGAAGCTCACCGACGTCCTCTTCAAGGAAGTCATCCCCGAGCCGGCCACGATCGGCCTGCTGATCCTCGGCGCCGGCTTCGTCATACGACGCCGCTCGCGCTAAGCGCCCTCCAAACGTGTCCGTTCATCGCGGCCCGTTTGCGAATTGAGCCAACAACATAGACCCCGTGGCGATCACACGTCACGGGGTCTTTGCTATTAAAAGCTGCACTCAACTGCGATAGCAAAACAACGGCGTGCACTTAGAAATCGGTTTCGCGATGTAGTGGGGCAGGCGTCTCTGCCCGCCATTCCACAGAGTCCAGGAAAGTCTAAAGCGACTCGTGTTTACCTACCCACTTGTAGTTGTCCACGTCCGACCATCAATATCTGAAACACGATCCAATCCATCACTGGACATGGATCACCCCTTCTTCGCCATCTTCGCCCACGTGTCCTTCAGCGACACCGTCCGGTTAAACACCAGCTTCCCCGGCTTCGAGTCCGGGTCCACGCAAAAATACGCGTGCCGCTCGAATTGCACCCGGTCAGGCAATAGTGTCCCGAAGGCGTCGTGTTGAACCGAGTACTCCGCCGCGCTCGGCTCCAGCTTGCAGCCGCTCAGCATCTCCAGCGAGTTCGGATTGAGATTCCCCAGCCACGCCTGCTCCCCGCCGTCTATCCGCTGACCCGACACGAACTCAGGATTCTCAGCAGAGAACAGGTGATCGTACAGCCGCACCTCCGCGTCGATCGCGTGCGCCGCCGACACCCAGTGAATCGTCCCCTTCACCTTCCGCCCGTCCGGCGAGTCACCACCGCGCGTCGCCGAATCGTACGTCCCGTGAACTTCCGTCACCTCGCCCGTCGCCGGGTCCTTTACGCACCCCGTGCACTTCACGAAGAACGCATACCGCAGCCGCACCTCGTTGCCGGGATACAGCCGGTGATACCCCTTCGGCGGCGTCTCCTGAAAATCGTCGCGCTCGATATACAGCTCGCGCCCGAACGGCACCTGCCGCGTGCCCGCCGCCGCATCCTCCGGATTGTTCACCGCGTCGAGCTGCTCGACCTGCCCCTCGGGGAAATTCGTAATCACCAGCTTCAGCGGACGCAGCACCGCCATCCGCCGCGGAGCCACCTTGTTGAGATGCTCCCGAATGGCATTCTCCAGACGCACGATCTCGATCGTGCTGTTGAATTTCGCCACGCCGATGTCTGCGCAAAAAGCCCGAATCGACTCCGGCGTATAACCGCGCCGCCGCAATCCGCTCAGCGTCGGCATCCGCGGATCATCCCACCCGTGCACGTGCTTGTCCTTCACCAGATCGAGCAGCTTCCGCTTGCTCATCAGCATGTGCGTCACCGCCAGCCGCGCAAACTCGATCTGCTGCGGATGGGCGATTCTTCGGCCCCACGGCCCGCTGCCGTCATCGGTCCGCCCTTCGTTGATCGAATCGAGAAACCAATCGTACAGCGGCCGATGATTCTCAAACTCCAGCGTGCAGATGCTGTGGGTGATGTTCTCGATGCTGTCTTCCAGCCCGTGCGCCCAATCGTACATCGGGTAGATGCACCACGCGTCCTTGGTGCGATGATGCGCCGCATGCAGGATGCGATACATCACCGGATCGCGCAGGTTCAGATTCGGGCTCGCCATGTCTATCTTCGCCCGCAGCGTCTTCGACCCGTCGGGGAACTCTCCCTTGCGCATCCGCGCGAACAGGTCGAGATTCTCCTCAACGCTCCGATCGCGAAACGGGCTGTTCGTCCCCGGCCTCGTCAATGATCCGCGATGCCGCGAGGTTTCCTCGGCGGAAAGGTCGCAGACAAACGCCTTCCCCTTCCTGATCAGCTCGACCGCCCAGTCGTGCATCTGCTGGAAGTAATCGCTGGAGAAGATGACGCCCGCCTCGGCGTCGGTGTCAGACATGCCGACCCACTTCGCCCCCAGCCAGCGCACGTCGCGCACGATGCTGTCGACGTACTCCTGCTCTTCCTTCACCGGATTGGTGTCGTCAAAGCGCAGGTTGAACCGACCGCCGTACTTCTCGGCGAGGCCGTAGTTCAGCCAGATGCTCTTGGCGTGACCGATGTGCAGATACCCGTTCGGCTCCGGCGGAAAGCGCGTCTGCACCCGCGGCCGCCCGTCAGGCCCCGTGCCCCAGCGCAGCGCGGCATTATCCGCCTCAACGATCTCCTGGACAAAATTCAATTGCTTCGGTGCGGTTTCATTCATACCCGGAATTGTAACTGGAAGCCCCAGCGGGCAAAGAGGCGTCCGGTTCGCCATCCTTCTTCGCCGTTGGGGGCAGCTCTTCGATTCGCGCGAGTTCGTCCCCGATGAACGTCATGAGTTTCTTGTGGTGGTACGGCTCCAGCCGAATGTCGGGTTCCTGCCAGCCGGACTGCATTTCGTAGCGCTTTCGGATGCGCTTTCGGACGAGTTTCCAATAGCGCCAAGCCCCATATCTATCAGAGGCATTGCTCCTCAGGCTGAATATTAAGTTCCCGGTGTCCTTGTCTCGCCTTTCATATCGATTCTCGAAAAGGGGGAGCATGTAGCGCTCAACCGTCAAGTCCTGAGGAAACCAGGGGTTTGGGCTCATGTAGTCGAGTTGCCGATGGAAGCCTGGGATCAAAGGAACTAGAAACACTTCTTCTGATGGATACGTATAGGTAATCGGAATAGCAAACAAGCCAATAAGAATCGGAGTAGTTACCGCGGTAAGCACCGGCTTCGTTCTAACGCCTTCGATGATACCCATGATCCCATAGCCGATGACGACTTCGTTTGGAATGATCGCCACCGAACCGAGCAGAATGTCGACCGGAACCTTGGCCTTTCCCTCTACGATTGGAATTATGTGCGTGATGGGCGCTCCCTGATAATGACCGAGGAAAACTCGATAATTTTCACGGCGATTAACAACGAGCAGCCCGTCAGCCTCGATCAGCTTGCCATCGCGATCTCGAAACTCGACCGTCTCCCCGACCCGGCCGCGAAGATGGGATACATAGCGACCGGTAGCGCGCATCCCGTGGATGAAACCGCGGATGTCCAGAGGATCGCAAAGAGACTCTTCACTTGGATGGCCCTTGAGCCGAATCACAGCTTCGCCCCCGTGCAACACTACGTTCGAAGCACCTTACCCGTCTTAGCCCTCGAACTTAGCAATAGGAATCTCTACGGCCCGTGCACTCGGTGCGGTACCCCGCCCAATCTCCGCGACACGCCGCATCACCGATGCATCGTAGTAACGAGCCCCACATTTCTCGCAAACCCCGATCGGTACATCTTCAAGGATGACAAACCGGCCCTTGTGCCGAAGCGCCTCTTGTTGAGAGGTCCGACCCTTTACCAGTCCGCTGCAATGCTCACAAGAAAAGTCGTACATATCGCGATCCCTACTTTACTTCGTAGACGGTGATAATGAGTAGTTGCTCGCCTTCGACGAACCTCGCAACTGTCGCAACCTGCGTGGTAAGATCGCAACCGGTTCCGACAATCACATATCGGGTTCCTCTTGGATCGTCAGTCAGCACCGCGTCAATTTGTCCGGTCAGGATGGCCGCTTCGACATCAAGTACATCAAGGTTATCCTCATCCATCTCGTCGTATGCATGCTCGGAAAAGGCATATCGCCGGCTCAAAATGGCGCTGCGAATCCGTTCGAGCATCTGCATTGGGCGTTATGCCTCAGAACCTGAATCCATCACTGCCGTGGCGAATGCTCATTATATCCCATCGCGGCATTTCGTCGCCACAATCGCCTATCGATAGTTGTTCCCATGACCACTGCCCCTCAAGACCAAACTCGCAAGGAATATCAAGCACCTCCCCCGCCCACCGGCCATAATTCCATCATGAGCGAACCACTAAAAGCCCAGACCGCCCGCGACTACACCGAGCGTGTCCTACGCGTCCTCGTGCACATTCAAAATCATCTCGACGAGGAGCTATCACTCGACGACCTCGCTGCCATCGCCCGATTCTCGCCCTTCCACTTTCACCGCGTCTTTCGCGGCATGGTCGGCGAATCCGTCAATGAGCACGTCCGCCGTCTCCGGCTCGAACGCGCCGCCCACCGACTCAAGTTCTCCGACGAGCAGGTCATACGCCTGGCACTCGACGCAGGCTATGAAGCGCACGAGTCCTTCACCCGCGCCTTCGCCGCCATGTTCGGCGTCAGCCCCAGCGAGTTCCGCAAGACGCACCGCGCCGTCCCCTATCCACCCAGCCCGTCCAACGTGCACTTCGTCGCCGGTGGCGACCTGCAATCCTTCGAACCCTTATCACCGGGAGAAAAAGTCATGGACGTCAAAATAGAAAAAATCCCCGCCACGCGCGTCGCCTTCATCCGACACATCGGCCCCTACGATCAGGTCGGCGCCGCATGGGGACGCCTCATGTCCTGGGCCGGCCCCAGAGGCCTGCTCGGTCCCTCAATGCGAATCTTCGGCCTATGCTACAGTGACCCCGACGTGACACCGCCGGAAAAAGTCCAGTACGACGCCTGCCTCGTCGTCGGCCCAAACGTCCAGCCCGAAGGTGATATCGGCGTGCAGGACGTCGACGGCGGAGAGTTCGCCGTCGCCGTTCATCACGGCTCATACAGCAAGCTGGGCGAAACCTACGGCATGCTCTGCGGCCAGTGGCTGCCTTCCAGCGGCCGCCAACTCGGCCCGCCGCCCTGCATCGAGCGCTATCTGAACAATCCCCAGTTCACCCCCGAAGACAAGCTCGTTACCGAGGTCTGCATGAAACTGGCCTGACGCCGCATCC
>WBZR01000743.1_pt1 | contig 47712 bp, 41 predicted proteins | sample 5204231 | NCBI WGS metagenome assembly WBZR01 (sample SAMN12412403, study PRJNA552823) | activated sludge metagenome | isolation source: activated sludge from anammox sidestream of wastewater treatment plant... | place: USA: Virginia | collected 2017-08 | reverse complement strand
ACTGCACCGCCCCCGCAAACGACGACGGGCGCCGGCCGAAGCCAGCGCCCGTCGGAAAACGTCGCGATCCTCAGCGGCCGCCCATGACAGGCGGCAGCGGTGCGCGGATCAATACTCCGGCATGCCCGGCGGCTCGGCCGACGCCTTCTCGGGCTCGGGCTTGTCGGCGATGAGCGCCTCGGTCGTGAGGATCATCGCCGCGATCGACGCGGCGTTCTCGACCGCGGCGCGCGTCACCTTGGCCGGGTCGATGATGCCCTGCTCGTAGAGGTCGACGTACTCGCCCGTGAGCACGTTGTAGCCCAGCACGCCCTTGCGCTCGCTGCTGAGCCGCTCGATCTCGCGGATGACGACCGCGCCGTCCTGGCCGGCGTTGCGCACGAGCTGCTTCAGCGGCTCGGCCAGCGCGTGCTCGACGATGCGGACGCCGGTCGCCTGGTCCGTCCCCGCCTCGACGGGCACGCTGGCCACCGCCTTGCGCGCCTGGATCAGCGTGACCCCGCCGCCCGGCACGATGCCCTCCTCGACCGCGGCGCGCGTGGCCGAGAGCGCATCCTCGACGCGGTGCTTCTTCTCCTTGAGCTCGACCTCGGTGGCCGCGCCGACGCGGATGATCGCCACGCCGCCGGCGAGCTTGGCCAGGCGCTCCTGGAGCTTCTCGCGGTCGTAGTCGCTGGTCGTGGCGTCGATCTGGGCGCGGATCTGCTCGATGCGGCCCTTGATGGCCGTGGCGTCGCCCTTGCCCTCGATGATCGTCGTGTTGTCCTTGTCGGACACGACCTTGCCCGCGGTGCCGAGGTCCGCCAGCGTCGTGCTCTCGAGCTTCTTGCCGATGTCGTCGCTGATCACCGTCGCGCCGGTCAGCGTGGCGATGTCCTGGAGCATGGCCTTGCGGCGGTCGCCGAAGCCCGGGGCCTTGACGGCCAGGCAGTTGAACGTGCCGCGGAGCTTGTTGAGCACCAGCGTGGCCAGCGCCTCGCCCTCGACGTCCTCGGCGATGATGACGATGTCGCGGCGGCCGGTCTGGATCAGCTTCTCGAGCACCGGCACGAGGTCCGAGGCGGCGCTGATCTTGCGATCGGTCACGAGGATGTACGGATGGTCGATGACGGCCTCCATCTCCTCGGCGTTGGTCATGAAGTACGGGCTGGTGTAGCCGCGGTCGAACTGCATGCCCTCGACGTACTCGGTCTCGAACTCGAGGCTCTTGGACTCCTCGACCGTGATCACGCCGTCCTTGCCGACCTTGTCCATCACGTCGGCGATCAGGTTGCCGATGCTCTCGTCGTTGGCGCTGATCGACGCGACGTGGGCGATGTCGGCCCGCCCCTCGACCGGGCGCGCGATGGTCTTGATCTCGGCGACGATGGCGCGCGTGGCGTCCTCGATGCCGCGCTTGATCAGCATCGGGTTGGCGCCCGCGGCGACGTTGCGCAGGCCCTCGTTGATCATCGCCTGGGCCAGCACCGTGGCGGTGGTCGTGCCGTCGCCCGCCACGTCGTTGGTGCGCATCGCGGCTTCCTTGAAGAGCTGCGCGCCCATGTTGGCGTACGGGTCCTCGAGCTCGATCTCCTTGGCCACGGTGACGCCGTCGTGCGTCACGGTCGGCGAGCCGAACTTGCGGGCGAGCGCGACGTTGCGGCCCTTCGGGCCGAGGGTGGTCTTGACCGCGTTGGCGACGATGTCGACGCCTTCCTTCAGCCCGCGGCGGGCGTTCTCGTTGAAGACTAGCTGCTTGGCCATGGGGGTTCAATGCCTCCTGCTGGGTGGGTGGAGTGGGTTGGGGAACGCCGCTCGACGGATCGGGCCGGGGCGTGGTGCGGCCGGATCAGCCGACGAGCTTGGCGAGGATGTCCTTCTCGCTCAGGATGAGCAGCTTCTTGCCGTCCATCTTGATCTCGGTCCCGGCGTACTTGGCGTAGATGACGGTGTCGCCGACGGCGACGCTCATCGCGATGCGGTCGCCGTCGTCGTCCTGCCGCCCCGGTCCGGCGGCGAGGATCTTGCCCTTCTGCGGCTTCTCCTTGGCCGACTCGGGCAGCACGATGCCGCTCGCGGTCATCTCCTCTTCCTCCAACGGCTCGACCACCACGCGATCGCTCAGGGGTTCCAACTTGAAGTCAGCCATCGTCTCGTGCTCTCCTTGGTTCCGCGCAGGTTTCAATGGAAGCGCTGTCAGCGGGTGCCGGCGCGCCCCGCCACACAAAGACACCCCCGTTGACGGGAGTGTCCGGGATGCTTGGCACTCCCCGTAGGCGAGTGCCAAAACATGGTACCACACGGCTCCGGCCGCTGACAAGCCGACGGCGCGGGATTCGTGTTAGAAGTCGGTTAGAGGAAGGGGATCATTCGAGGCGGGGATGCATGGGAGTCGAACCCACCAGCGCCGGCACGGCCGCCGCTCACCGATTTTGAAGACCGGGGAGGCCACCGGGCCCCATCCATCCCCTCGATGCCCGGCGCCCGCGTGGGCGCCGCGCCTTGATGATAGCCGACCGACGTCGCGCGGCGCCGTTCGGGCGCCGGCGATCACTCCTTGATCTCGGGCATGATGAGGCCGATGCTCTGGTCGAGGTCGAACTGGTTGGCGAAGGCGCCCCGGCGCACGTTGACGACCCGCCCGGTGCGGTCGATGAGGTACGTCGTCGGGTAGGCGAACACGCGGTACTGGTTGGCCACGGCGCTGTTGAGGTCGAGGGCCACCGGGAACGTCAGCCCGCGCTCCTCGAGGAACGGCGCGACCACCGACGACATCTCGGCCACGTTGATCGCGACGACGGCGAGCGCGGTGTCGCCGTACACCGCGGGGTCGCCGTACTTCGCGTGCGCCAGCTGCAGGTAGGGCATCTCGACCAGGCACGGCCGGCACCACGTGGCCCAGAAGTTGAGCACCACCGGGCGGCCGGCGAAGTCCGCCAGCGAGAGCCGGCCGCGGTCGGGCGTCTCGAGCGTGAAGCCCGGCGCCGGCTCGCCGAGGCTCGCGCGCCCGGCTTCGACCAAGCCGGTGCTGACCCCGCCGTCGTCGGGCACCCCCCCGGCCGGCGGGACGACCCGATCCCCCGTGTCGCCATTCGCCGCCGGCGCGGGATCCGCCGGCGCCGCGCCCCGGCCGCCGAGCATCACGCCCGCGCCGAGCGCGCCCGCGGCGACGAGCGCGAGGCCGGCGAGCACCGCCGCCTCGCGCCGGCGGCTCGCGCCGGCGGCGGCGCGAGGCGGCGCCGGGGACACGCCGGCAGCGGGCGGGAGCGCGGTCTGGGCCGCGGCGTCCGTTGCGGGCCCCGTCTCGACATCGTGCGGTCGCGCATCCGGTGGGGTCATGGCTGCATTGCCTCCGAAGGGGAATCCGGCGCCGGCTGGTAGCCGTGGAACGCGACCTCGATCGGCCGCGTGCGCCACGCGTCGGCCAGCCACGCCCGCGCCACCGCGTCGCCGGCCTCGCGCTCCGCGGCCGTCCGGATCCGCGTGAGGAAGAAGTGGTTGATCGACCGCGACGCCTCGAACCAGGCCTCGAGGTCGGCCCACGCGGCGCCGTTGGCGGTCAGCGCGGCGTCGAGCGCGGCGCGGGTGGCGCCGATGCGCTCGAGGTAGCTCTGGACGTGGTCGCCGATGGGGGCGATCTCGACCGGCAGGCGCACGTCCTCGCGCCGGATGGCCTGGCGCACCAGCGCGCGGTCGATCATCCGCCGGAGCACGGTCTGCTCGTAGGCCCGCATCTCCGGGGTCCCGAGCGCCGGCACCGGCCGGCCGTTGAGCCCGTCGAGGGCGCGGACCACGCGCACGGCGGCGTCGAGCTCGCGCATCGTGATGGGCTCGCCGTCGACCACGGCGACCTGCGCGTCCGGCGGGTAGGCGGTCGGCAGCGCGCCGGATCCGCCCGCGTCGCCGCCGAGGCCCGCCGGCGGCCCGCCCGCGCACCCGGCGACCGCCGTGCCGCCGGCGAGCACGGCCGCCACGAGCGCGCCGCGGGCGGCGGCCCACACGAGGGCCGCGCCGCGGGCCGGTCGGGCGTCGCCCATCACGGCGGGGGCGAGGCGGCCGGCGCGGTCGGGGCCGCGCGCGGGCTCGCCGGCGTCAGCACCGCGTCGGGGTCGTAGAAGTGCGTGAGGATGGTGTCCTCGTTCCGCTTCCACTCCTCGGTCAGCCACTGGGTGACGATGGTGTCGCGCAGCGCCTGGTCCTGCCCGGCCATCACCATGGTCTGGAGGTAGTAGTTGACGGCGCGGCTGTCGTCGAACCACTTCTGGAGGTCGGCGCGGGCGACGCTGTTGGCCGCCAGCTCGGCCTCGAGCTGGGCCTCGGTCGCGCCGACCTTTTGGAGGAAGCCCGTGATCAGGCCGTCGACCGGGTCCGTCGGGGCCGCCAGCCCGTCGCGGCGCAGCGCCTGCTTGATCAGGAGCATGTCGATCTGACGCTTGTAGATCTGGACCTGGAACGCCTTCATCTCGGGGTCGCCGTAGCTCGGGACGGGGTCGCCGCTCAGCTTGCCGAGCACCCGGCTGACGCGCACCGCGGTCTCGAGCTGCAGCATGCTGTACGGCTCGCCGTTGACGATGGCGATCTGGGTCTCGCGCGGGTAGTCGGCGTTGATCGGCCCGGGGGCCAGCGCCGCCGCGACCGGGGCGGCCGGGGCGCCGCCGGCCGGCACCGCCGCGCCGGGCGCGGCCGGGGGCCGTGCGCGCCACAGCACGACGGTCAGGATGCCGACGATCACCAGGCCGAGGAGCCCGCCGACGGCGAGCGCCGGGCCCAGGCCGGTGCCGCCGGATGCGGCCTTGGCCGGCCGGCGCGGCCGCTCGGGCTCGCGGCGCGCCGGCGCGGGATCGCCGGGGGTCTTGGGGCGGGTCTGGATGCGGATCAGGGGCATGCGCGCCGGGCTCCGTGCGGGGTGGCGGGGTGCGAGATCGCGAGCGACACGTCGCCACAATCATAACCATCCGCTCCAGGCGGCGGAAATGCCGCTCCCCGGGACGTGGTGTAGAATCCCTGGCATGATGCACGGCGGCGGCTGGCGAGCCTACGTCCGCTTCGACGAGACGCGCGACCGCGCCTCGATCGACCGGCGGCTCGTGGCACGCGTGGCCCGCTGGGTGCGGCCCTACGGCTGGCGGATCGCGGGCATGGTGGCGCTCCTCCTCGTCATCGCGCTGATCGAGCTCGTGCCGCCGCTGCTCTACGGCACCCTCGTCGATGCCCTCACCAAGGACACGTTGACGCTCGGCAAGCTCAACCTCATCGCGGCCGGGCTGCTGGGCATCCCCATCGCCTCCAGCCTGCTCGGGGTCGCGCAGCGCTGGCTGTCGTCGACCATCGGCGAAGGGTTGATCTACGGCCTGCGCGTGGCGATGTACACCCACATGGAGCGGATGGGCCTCCGCTTCTTCACCCAGACCAAGACCGGCGACATCATCTCGCGCTTCTCGAACGACGTCGTCGACGCGCAGAGCGCCGTGACCAACACGATCCCGAGCCTGCTGACCAACGTGCTGACCCTGGTCACGACGTTGGCGATCATGCTCCGGCTGGACTGGCGGCTGACGCTCGTCGCCGTGGCGGCGCTGCCGCTCTTCCTGATCCCCACCCGGCGGGTGGGCCGCGTGCTGCGGCAGATCCGCCGCGAGGCCGCCGGCCACGACGCGCGCATGAGCAGCCAGGTTCAGGAGACGCTGAACGTCAGCGGGGCGCTCCTGGTCCGCACGTTCGGGCGGGGTGCGAGCGAGACGGCGCGCTTCGCCGAGGCCGCGGGCGCGGTGCGCGACATCGGCATCCGGCGGGCGGTCGTCGGCCGGTGGTTCTTCTTCGGCCTCGGCGTGGCCGGCGCCATCGGCACGGCGCTGATGTACTGGACCGGCGGCTACCTCGCGCTCACGCGCGGCCTCGAGGTCGGCCTGATCGTCACGTTCGCGGCGTACGTCACGCGGCTCTACGGCCCGGTCAGCGGCCTCTCGAACCTCCAGGTCGAGTTCATGACGTCGCTCGTGAGCTTCGAACGCGTCTTCGAGTACCTCGACCTCCCGATCGAGATCGACGAGGCCCCGGATGCCGTCGACCTGGCGGACGTCGAGGGCCGCGTCGTGTTCGAGGACGTGTGGTTCAGCTACCGCGTGCTGCCGCCGGCCCTCGCAGCCCACGCGGCGCGTGCCGCGGGCGCGCCGGCGCCGGGCGCCGGCGCGGAGCGCCCGGAGGCGGGGGCGGGGGCCGGGCCGAACGGCGCCGGCCGCCCGAACGGCCACGCGGGCGACACGCCGCCGTTCGCGCTCTCGGCCATCGACTTCACCATAGAGCCCGGTCAGGTCGTGGCGCTCGTCGGGCCGAGCGGATCCGGCAAGACCACCATCGGCTACCTGCTGGCCCGGCAGTACGACCCGACGCGCGGCCGCGTCCGCCTCGACGGCCACGACCTCCGGTCGCTGTCGCTCGCCTCGCTGGCGCGCGCCGTCGGCGTGGTCAGCCAGGAGTCGTACTTCTTCCACGACACCATCGGCGCGAACCTGCGCTTCGCCAGCCCGGCGGCGACGGCCGAGGCCATCGAGGCCGCCTGCCGCGCCGCCAACATCCACGACTTCATCGCACGGCTGCCGGACGGCTACGACACCGTGGTCGGCGAGCGCGGCTACCGTCTCTCGGGCGGCGAGAAGCAGCGGCTGGCGCTGGCGCGGGTGATCCTCATGAACCCGCCCATCATCGTCCTCGACGAAGCCACGAGCCACCTCGACAGCCAGAACGAGGCGCTGATCCAGGAAGCGCTCGAGCGCGTGATGGCGGACCGCACCAGCCTGGTCATCGCCCACCGGCTGTCGACGGTCCTCGAGGCCGACCAGATCCTCGTGCTCAGCGGCGGCCGCGTGGTCGAGCGCGGCACCCATGCCGACCTGCTGGCGCGGGGCGGGCTGTACGCCGAGCTCTACGAGACCCAGCTCAGCGTGCCGGCGGCCGGGTAGTCGCCGGCGCGGACGGCCGCCGCCGATAATTTGGCGGATCCAGGCTCTCCGACTATTCTAAGTTATTGCAGTGCAGATCGCCGACGAGACGCAAGGAGCAACGTCGTGGCCAATACCAAGTCCGCCGAGAAGCGCACCCGGCAGTCCGAGACGCGGCACGTCCGGAACCGCTGGTACCGCACCCGCTGCCGCACGTTCGTCAAGCGCGCCCGCGCCCAGATGGCCGCGGGCGACCTCGAGAAGGCCCAGGACTCCGTCCGCCGGGCGGGGCAGGCGCTCGACGTCGCGAGCCAGAAGGGCGTCATCCACAAGAACGCGGCCGCCCGGACCAAGTCGCGCCTTGCGATCGCGCTCAACAAGCTGACGGCGGGCGCCGAGGCCTGATCTCCGGCCTCGGCCGATCTCCACTGCACCGACGCCGCCCGAATCGGGCGGCGTCTTTGTTTTCCCTCGCCGTGGGTATTGACATAGAACACCCGTTCGTGTATACTAGAACGCGCGTTCGGCAATCACGGCTGGCCGGCGGCGCGGCTCTCGCGCCGCCGGCCAGCCCAAACAGGCGAGGCCACGATGATCTCTCAGGCACTTCTGCTCGACAACTCCCCGTCGCTGCCCACGCGGGCCCTGCGCCGCGCCACGCGCGCCCGGTCGACGTCCGCCGCGGCCCTGCAGGCGGTCCCGCTGCCGCTGGATCTCCCCCCCGTCGCCCCGGACACCGCCGCCCGCGCGCCGCGGGTCGACGGCGACGCGGCGCCCCCCGCCCACCTCGACGCCCGCGCGCTGCTGCGCGACGTCGTGCGCGACACGGCCGGCGTGTACACGCTGCCGGCCGCGGGCGGCACGCTGCGCGACGCCTGCCTCGGCGACGGCGACATGGTCATGCTCCAGCGCGCCGACATCGTCGGGCACGGAGAGCTGGCCGCGGTGCGGGTCAAGCCGGAAGGGGCGACGATGCTGCGCCGGGTGTACTTCGAGAACGGCGGCATCCGGCTGCAGCCCGAGAACCATCGCGTCCCCGCCGCCGTCGTCGCCCGCGACGCCGTGGAGATCCAGGGCCGCGTGATCGCGATCGTCCGCCGATCGGCGTAGCGCCCCCGCGCCCGCCGGGAACCTCGCGCCGGGCCACGTGTGGGCATGGCACGCCCGCCTCCGGCCGGCGCACGTGGTCGGCGCCGGCCGGAGGCGGGCACCACCTCACTCGACCGTGACGCTCTTGGCCAGGTTGCGCGGCTGATCGACGTCGCGGCCCAACGCGGCCGCCACGTGGTACGCGAAGAGCTGCGCCGGGATGACCGTGACGAACGGCGCGAGGTCGTCGCGCACCGCCGGGACGGCGAAGGCGTGCGCGGCGAGCGGCACGACGCCGGTGTCGCCCTCGGTCACGACCGCGATGACCTCGGCGCCGCGCGCGCGCACCTCCTCGATGTTGGCGCGCATCTTGTCGTAGGTCGGCCCGGCGGTGGCCACGGCAAACACCGGGAAGCCCGGGGCGAGCATCGCGATCGGCCCGTGCTTCAGCTCGCCGGCGGCGTAGCCTTCGGCGTGGAGGTAGCTGATCTCCTTGAGCTTGAGCGCGCCTTCGAGGGCGATCGGCTGCCCGAAGCCGCGCCCGACGAAGAACATCGACCGCCGGTGCGCATGGCGCGCCGCCACCGCGGCCACTTCGGCGTCGAGCCCCAGGGCCCGCTCGACCCGCTCCGGCATGCGCCGCAGGCCGCCGACGATCTCCGCCACGGCCGCCTCCGACAGGGCGCCGCGCCGGTGGCCGACGTGTGCCGCCAGGAGCGCGAGGACCGCGAGCTGGCCGGTGAAGCTCTTGGTCGCCACCACCCCGATCTCCGGCCCGACGTTGAGGAAGAGCGTGGCGTCGGCGCCGCGCGCCACCGAGCTGCCCACCACGTTGGTCACCGCGACGGTCGGCGCGCCCGCCGCACGGGCCTGGCGCAGCGCGGCCAGCGTGTCGGCGGTCTCGCCGCTCTGGCTGATCAGCACCACCAGGCTGTCGGGGCCGAGCACGGGGTCGCCGTAACGGATCTCCGAGGCGGCGGCGACCTCCACCGGCAGGCGCGCCCAACGCTCGAGCCAACCCTTGGCGACGAGCCCGGCGTACAGCGACGAGCCGCAGGCGACGACGAACACCCGGCGGACCGCGGCCACGTCGAGGCCGTCGAGCGCGTCGAGTCGCACCGCGTCGCCCGCCAGGCGCCCGCGCAGCGTGTCGGCCAGGGCGCGCGGCTGCTCGTCGATCTCCTTGCGCACGAAGTGCCGGTAGCCGCCCTTCTCGGCCGCCGCGGCATCCCACGCGATCTCGAGCGGCGGGCGCTCGACCGGTGCGCCGTCGGCGTCGACGAGCCGGACGCCGGCGGGGCCGAGGACGGCCAGCTCGCCGTCCTCGACGTACACGACGCGCCGCGTTTGCGGCAGCAGCGCGGGCACGTCGCTGGCCAGGAAGCTCTCGCCGTCGCCGAGCCCGACCACGAGCGGGCTGAAGCGGCGCGCGGCCACGATGACGTCCGGCGCGTCGGCCGCGACCACGGCCAGGGCGTAGGCGCCTTCCAGGCGGCCGAGCGCGGCCCGGACCGCCGCGGCCAGCCGCGCGGCGCGCGGCGCGCCGTCGTGCGGGTCCGCCGCGGCGCCGCCGGCGGGCGCGTCGCCGTACGCCTCTTCGACAAGGTGCGCGATGACCTCGGTGTCGGTGTCGGAGCTGAAGACGTGGCCGCGGCCCGTCAGCTCGGACCGCAGCGCCGCGTGGTTCTCGATGATGCCGTTGTGCACCACGGCCAGGCGGCGGGCCTCGTCGTGATGGGGATGCGCGTTGGCCGCCGTCGGGCGGCCGTGCGTGGCCCAGCGCGTGTGCCCGAGCCCGAGCGAGCCGCCGGGCGGAAGGGGCTCCGACGCCAGGGACTCGGCCAGCCGCGCCAGCTTGCCCTCGCGCTTGCGGATGTCGATGCCGCCGTCGCCGCGGCGCACCGCCACGCCCGCGGAGTCGTAGCCGCGGTACTCCAGCCGGCGCAGACCGTCCATGAGGATCGGCGTGGCCTCGCGCCCGCCGACATAGCCTACGATGCCGCACATGGGGATTCCTCCTGAGAATTAAGGGTGAACGAGCGGCTCGCGCCGGGCCGTGGGTCGGCCGTCGCGAGGGGTTCGTGCACCGCGAGCCCCTTTTGGCCCCCGGGTTGCCCTGGGGTTTTGTGGGGTCGCTTTCGCGCTCTCAGGAGGAAGGTGTTGGGGGGCCGTGCCAGCCCCGGAGGCATCCACCGAAGGGTTCGATTTTCACCGCGGGTGTGCGACCCGCGGCTTGGCCCGGTGCGCCCGGGAACCTCCACCTCGTCAACGCCATGCCTCGGCGCGGCGGCCGCAACCCGCCGGCCGTCCAAACGCATGGCGTCCTGGTGCTGGACCTTCTCCACCGACGGTCCGGCGGCCGCGTGCACGCGCGATCACGGGTCGTCCGGACAGGCTCTGGGCCTCCTTTCGCGGGCCAGGCTGGCGCGCGTCCGGGGCGAAGCATAGCACAGGCGTATGTGGGGGGAAGCTCGACGCGCGGTCCGTGGGCGCCGCGCAGTCGGTCGCCGTCGCGCCGGCGATGGGCACGAGGCCGATGGAACCATTTGGCCGCGCCGGGCGTTGATGCTGTGACCAGCGGCACCGCACCCGGCGCGCGGCGCCGCCGCGGCGGTCTCCGACGTCAAGCGACCCGGGTCCGAAAGGCGCGAACGGCCCATGCAACTCTGGCTCACGGTTGGCAACCGAACGGACGACGGCGCGGCAACGCCCGCGGCCTGCCCCTACGCGGGGTGCGGCGGCGGGCGTGTCCGGCGTTTCCAGACGGTCGCCAAGCGGGTCCGAGGCACGGCGGGCGCGACGACGGCGCAGCGGTTCGTGTGCCTGGACTGCCGGCGGACGTTCCGGGTGTACGGGGCGGGGATCGATCGCGGCAGCGTGCCTGCTCGCATCAAGCAGCTGGCGGCGGGCCTGCACGGCCTGGGGCTGTCGTACCGCGACGTCGGCCGGGCGCTGGGGGTGCTGGGCGTGACGCTGGGCAAGAGCCGCATCCAGGCGCTGGCGGCGCCGCTGGCGAGCCCGGGGCAGCCGATGCCGTGCTGGCTGGGTCGGCGGGGCCGGCTGCTGGAGCGCGTCGAGGTCGAGGCGGCGGGGAGCACGGGGGCCGCGCCTCGGGCATGGGTGTGGATCGACGGCCGGCGGCACGCGTTGCGGCGGGGGGTGGATGCGCGCGGCGAGGCGGCGCTCGTCGTCGACGGGATCGACCGTGACCTACGTTATGCCCTTGATGTGTGGGCGGGCGGGATGTTGATGGGGTTCGGGGTGCTGGCAGAGGTGGTGTACGGCGGCAACGGGCCGCGGCGGCGGCGCGCGTGGTCCTCGACCGCCGACGGCGCGGCGTCGGCAGAGGCGGTGCGTGCGGTCGAGGCGGGTGCGACGGAGGCAGGCGCGGAAGCCGGCGATCCCGGCCCGGCCGGCGGCGCGGGGGCCGGGGCACTGTGGATCGCGCCGCGGCGCGCGAGTGGGCGGTCGTTCGGCCGATGGCGACCCGGCCGGCGGATGGACGCGTATCTGCCGAGGGTCGGCGCGGCACGACGATGCTCCGAGTCCGGCCCTGCCGACGCAGAGGGGCTGGCGTGCGTTCGCGATGGCGACGGCGGCCAGGGTCGCCTTGCGCGGGCGGTGTTGGTCGATGTGCGCGGCCTCGTCACGGCGACGGGGGAACGCGCGACGGCTGCGTAAGGGTCTGCCGCCCGCTGACGGGCATGCGTCGCGCGTCGATGGGGCGAGCGGTGGTCACGCTGCGGCGCGTTGGAGCGCCGTCGCGGCCGGCGACGGCCGTGGTCGCGGTCGAGTTGGGGCCCGGCTACCGCAAAGGGGACGATCGCCGCGAATCCACCAATGTCCGTGCCGCCGCCTTGAGCAGCGGCGGGCGCGAGGCACGTTGGATCGTGGACGCGATCACCGCTTTCATCTCGGGCGGGCGCCACGATACGACGATCGCCACGCGCGCGTCCAAGGTCATGACCATCGCCGCCGCCTGGCCACCAAGGTCCGCCCTCGCGCGCGCCGCCTGAGCCGTCCCTGTCCCCCTCACCTACCCAAACGCCGCCACCCGCACCGTGCGCCCCACCCCGTCGTCGAGCGTGATCCACCACTCCGGCAGCCACGCCAGGGCCACCGCCTGCACGTCGATATCGCTGCGGCGCGGCGCCAGCTCGACCGTCGTCAGGTCCGCGATCGCCGCGTCCCAGCGCCGCGCGATCTCGTCGAGGCGCGCCTGCAGCTCGGCCTCGAGCCCCGCCTTCTGCTCCGCGAGCGACGCCACCTGCTCCCGCCCCTCCTCGACCTCGGCCGCCGCGCGCGACGTCATGCGCCGCTTGGTGAGCGCGCTGTTCAGCGTGCCCGCAGCGCCGCGGCGGCGGCCGAACAGCATCCCCAGCACGCCCGCGCCGAGGTTGACGAGCTCGTGCTGCTTGCGGGCCGACGCCTCGGCCTCGTCGCGCGCCAGCGCCGCCTCCTCGCGCCGGATCTTCTCGGCCACGCGCGCGATGTCGTCGCCGAGGTCGTCCTGCACCTTGTCGATCTCGGCGTCGCGCCGCTCGCGGGCCGCCTGCTGCAGGCGCGCCATGAAGTCCCGGTCCGACTCGCCGGGCTTTTGCGCCACCCCGAGGTCGCCGTGCGTCGTCAGCTTCAGCCGGCTCCCGGCGTACAGCCAGTCGGCCAGGTCGCCGGCGATGCGCTTCAGCTCCGCGGCCGAGTCGGCCTTGTCGGGCACCGGCCCGAAGCTCCGGCCATCGGCGTCGGGCGGCGACTCCGGCGCGTGCAGCAGGTCGCGCGCCGCGGGCGCCAGCGGCTCCGCGCGGCCCCAGTCCACCCGCTCGAGCCCCTCGCCCAGGCGGCCGACGAGCCGCGTCTCCGCCGCCGTGTCGACCTCGAGCTTGCGGTCGATGTAGCGCACCGTGGCGATGCCGGCCACCGCCGGCTCGTACACCAGGCGCGCACCGCGCACCGCCGCCCGCCCGACCTGCTGCCCGGCGGCCTGGACCGCCGCCGCCCGGCTGACCGTCACGGGCACGAAGACCTGCGGCACCGTGGGCCCGAGCTCGGCCGGCGCGGCGGTGTAGCCGTCCGGCAAGCCGGCGGCTTGCGCCACGTCCGCCGCTTCGGCCGCGGCGCCCACGGTGCCGGGCGACCGGCGCCGATCCTCGCCCGCGCCCGGCCCGCCCGGGGCGGCCGACATCGCCGCCTTGCGCCCCGCCATGAGGTCGCCCACCTGCGGCTTCGTCAACGGGCCCCGCAGGTAGCTCATCGCCCAGCGCGTGTGGAAGACCACCGGCCCGTCGGCGTGCACGTTGTGCAAGAGGAAGACCCGCTGGCCGAGCTGCGTGATCACGGCGCCGAAGTCCAGCCCGGGCGCCGCCCCCGCCGCCGCGATGGCGCCCTCCAGCCCCGCCAGCACGCGCTCCTTGTCGCGCTCGGCCTGCAGCTTGCCGATGAACCACGTGCCGGCGTTGGTCAGGCCCTTGTAGTCCAGGTCCACCGGGTTCTGGGTGACCAGCATCATCCCCAGGCCGACCGCACGCGCCTGCTTGAGCAGCGTCAGCAGCGGGCGCTTGGACGGCGGCTCGGCCGACGGCGGGAAGAACCCGAACACCTCGTCGAAGTACGCCAGCGCCCGCAGGCTGGTCGTGCCCGACTGCCGGCGCATCCACGTGACCAGGCCCTCGAGCAAGAGCGTGACGATGAACATGCGCTCGCTGTCGCTGAGATGGGCCAGGTAGAAGATGCTGTGCCTCGGCTTCCCGTCGGGCGCATACAGCAGCGCGTCGATGTCGAGCGGCTCGCCCTGCAGCCAGGCCTGGAACGCCGGCGCGGCGACCAGCGCGTTGAACGCCATGGCGAGCGCGAAGCGGTCCTTGGGCGGGTAGAACGTGTCGACGTCGAACACGCCCAATTGCTTCAGCGGCGGGCTCTGGATGGCCGTGATCAGCGTGGCCAGGTCGAGGTCTTGCCCCAGTCGCCAGTGGTGCTCGAACAGGTTGGCCAGCAGCACCGCCTCGCGGCTGCGCGTCGGGTCGGCGTCGCTCCCGATGAGCCCCAAGAGCGCGGCCACCGTGCCGCCGATCCGCTCGCGCAGCGTCTCGGCCTCGGTCGCCCAGTCGAGGTCCGGCGCCGCCAGGCTGCCCAGGATGTTGACCGGCACGCCGGCGTCGGAGCCGGGCGTGTAGATCGTGTACGCGACCGTGCCCTGCAGCGCACGGATGCGGTCGCCCGCGATGCCCCAGTCCGCCAGGCCCGTCCGCCACTGCTCCGCCGTCGCCGCGGCGTAGTCGTCCAGCGACTGCCCCTTGCGGCGGGCGTCGTCGGCGTTGACCCACGGGCGGAAGTCCTCGGGCCGCAGCTCGGGGAACTGCAGGAGCAGGTTGGTGATGTCGCCCTTGGGGTCGATCAGGATGGCCGGCACGCGGTCCAGGCCGGCCTCCTCGAGCAGCCCGATGCACAGCCCGGTCTTGCCGCTGCCGGTCATGCCGATGCACACCGCGTGCGTCGTGAGGTCGCGCGCGTCGTAGACCACGGGCGCCTCGGCCCGCGCGCGGCGGGCGACGTCGTATTCCGCGCCCAGGTAAAACGCGCCCAGCTTCTCGGGCGGAGCCTGCATCCCGCGCTCCTCGTGGGGTACGCCACGGCGCCCGGGATCTCCGGGCGCCGTGGCACGATCATCGGTCGGCGCGGCCGGCCTCGCAGCCGAACGGCCCTGTCACCGCGGCCGTCAGTCGCAGTAGTACGGGCCCTCGCGCTCGTAGCACCAGCGGTCCTTGACCTCGTTGAACTCGTTGTACAGCTCGGCGATGCCGAAGTTGTTGTCCCAGATCAGCTTGGTGTTGCAGACGATGCCCGGCGCCGGCCCCAGCACCTCGTCCTCGCGGATGCCCGCCGTCGCGTCCCGCCCCGTGCGGAGCTCGAACGACTGGCTCGGGCCGAGGATGAGGTCGTCCGGGAAGTAGCAGCTCTCGGGCGGGCGCGCCCGCGACGCGAACACGCGCCAGCCCCGCATCGCCTGCGCCCCGGTGCCGAAGTTGGTCACGCGCACCCACTCGAGGTAGACGTTGCCGAGCGTGAACGGCTGGAGCGCCTCGACCTGGATGTCGACGAACGGGATCGGCGTCCACGTCGGCGTCGGCGTCGGCCGCGGCGTGTCCGTCGGCGACGGCGTCCGCGTCGGCGTCGGCGGGACGGTGTTGGTCGGCGACGGCGTCAGCGTCGGCGTCGGCGTCGGCGTCCGCGTCGGGGTGGGCGTGATGGTCGGCGACGGCGCCGTCGGGATCGGCACGTACTGGATGACGAGGTCGTGCCCCTTCAGCAGGATCGGGAGCTGGATGACCGTGATGCGCGGCGTGGGCGAGGGCGTCCGGGTCGGCGGGACCGCGGTCGTGGGCAGCACGATCGGCGTGCGGGTGGCCGGCTCGGTCGGCTCGGGGCTCGGCGTGTTGGTCTCGGTCGGCGGGATGGTCGGGAGGACCGTGGGCGACTCGATGGGGCAGGGATTGGCCACGTACTTGACGTCGAAGTGGAAGTTGTCGACGAACGCGCCGTACATGCCGGCGGTCACCGGGCCCTCGCCGCGGGGCGGCGGGTCGGTGTAGAACACCCCGAGGATCGCCCGCGACGCGCCGAGCACCTTGTCGAGCTCCGCCCCCTCGACGATCACGCCGCGCCGCCACTCGCCGGCGGTGTCGGGGTCGAAGAAGTCGTAGCCCGTGAAGCTGATGACACCGTCCACGACCTTCTCGGAGTCGCCGATGCCGATGAAGAGCGACTTGGCCGGCATGCGCGCCATGTAGTCGAACGTCACGCGGACACCGACCGCGGACGTGTTGGCGAGGTCGATCGGGCTGTAGCGCGCCAGGCTGCGGATGCCGCGCGCGGTGTTTTGGGGGTGAGGCACCGCGGGGTATTGCTTGTCGGCGCCCTCGCACGACAGCGGCTTGCCGATGCGGCCGCCGCCCACCGACCACATCGACGCCCCGCCGACGCTGGCCTCGCACGTCCGGCGTGCCCAGACCACGTCGTCGATGACGCCGGGCGAGATGCCGAACGGGTCGGACGCCACCCACTTGGTGTTGCGCGGCCACGTCGAGGGCTCGAACCCCTCGGTGAAGTTGCGCGCGATCCCGCCGAACTGGCACTGCTGCGGCCCGCTCGGCGCGTCGCGCCCGACCGGCACAGGCGCGGCCACCATCGGCAGCTCGGCGGCGCGCGCGATCTCGTCGACGCGGATGCCGCGGACGGCCGGCACCTTGGGCAGGTCCACGAACCGCGGCTCGGCGCGCGGCGGTTCGGCCGGCGCCGCGCCGGCCGCGCCCGGCTCCGGGCGCGGTTGAATCAGCACCACCAGCGCCGCCAACATGGTGACGATGGCCAGCTGGCCTGCCAGTCGCTTGTTCATGGTCACGCTCTCCCTTAGCCTGCGCATCGGTCCGCCCCGGCGCCGTCACCGTCGGCGCCGGACGGCGCATTGTAGTCCACGGCCGGAGGGCGTGTCAACAGCCCCCGCCGCCGGCGCCGCCCGGCCGATGCCCCCGCGGTCGGGCGGCGCCGGCGTATCCCTCCGGTGTCATCGGGTCAAGCCCGCGCGCGCGATGTATCATCTTGTGCCGATGCGAACCCCCTGGCCCGCGCCTGCCTCCGCGTCACCGCCGCCGCGCCGCGCGGCCGGCGGCGACGCGGCGCGCCCGGCGGCCGCGGTCACGTTCCGGCCGGCTCGCCCGTATACACGTCATGACCGTGGACAACGCACCGCATGCACCTGGAACCGCCGCGCCCGCGGGCGGCCGTGGCCGGCCGGACCGGCGCGCCACCCGGCTTCGGGACGCGCCGCATGAGCGCGCCCGACGCCTCGCCCGCCGAGCGGGTGTACCTGCGCCTGGTGGGCGAGTACCAGACGGCCATCCTGAACTACATCTTTCGCCTGGTCGGCGACCGCGACGTCGCGGAGGACCTGACACAGGACACGTTCATCAAGGCCTGGCGGGCGCTCGACCGGCTCGAGCTCGACGGCGACGCCGAGCCGCGCCGGCGGGCGTGGCTCTACCGCATCGCGCACAACACCGCCACCGACCACCTGCGGCGGCGGGGCCGGCTGCGGTGGCTCTCGCTCGACGCCTGGCGGGGGCAGGGACGGGCGGAGGCCGCCCTGACGGCGCCGCCGGGCGCGGCGCCGCGCCCGACCGAGGACGCGCCGCCGGACCTGCCGTCGGTGGACGACCCGGCCACGGCGCCGGTCGACCGCGGGGCGCTGCAGGCGGCGCTCGGCCGGCTGTCGCACGACCAGCGGCACGTGCTCTTGCTCTTCAACCACGCCGGGCTCAGCGCCGACGAGGTGGCCGACGTGCTGGGCATCCAGCCGGCGGCGGCCCGCAAGCGGCAGCAGCGGGCGCGCGCGGCCTTCGAAGCCGCCTGGCAGGCCGTCACGCACGGCGAGGCCCCGGCATGACCGCACCACGCCACGCCGCCTCCCGCGCCCGTCGGCAGCGCCGGGCGCGCGATCCGCGGCTGGCACGCGGCGGCGAGAGGGTCTGACGGTGGGCTGCGAACGCCACACGGACCTGCTGACGGCCGCGGCGCGCGGCGTCCTGGGGCCGGCCGAGGCCGCCGACCTGGACGCCCACCTGCGCGGTTGCGACACCTGCCGCGCCGCCCTGGCGGCCGAGCGGCGGATCGTCGCCGCCTGGGCCGCCACGCCCGCGATCGCGCCGAGCCGGCACCTGCGGCAGGCGCTCCTCGCGGTGCCGGCGCACGAGCGCCGCGTGCGGCGCCTGGTGCCGTTGATGCTGCCGCTGACGGCGCTGCTCTGTCTGGTCGGCTCGGCGGCGACGTGGCTGGCGCTGCCGTTCGCCCGGCCGGGCGAGGTGGCGGTGGCCACGCCGCCGGCCGGCGGGGGCGATGCCGGGCGGCCGACGGGCACGGCCGCGGTGTCCGCGGCAGGCCGCGCGGCGCCGGCGACGGCGCGCGCGGGCGCGGGGACGGCGCCGGAGGCGGCCGCCGGTGCGCCCCTGCCGGCGCCGACGGGTCTGGCGACCGCCATCGGCAGCACGGCCGCGGCCGTCCCCGGCGGCGGGGCGACGCAAGTGGCGCTGGCCATGCCGACGCCCGCCGCCCCGGCCGGCGCCGCGCGCCGGAGCAAGCCGCGGGTCAGCGCCGGGGTCGAGCCCACGGAGGCCGCCGACCCCGGCCGGCGCGAGCCGCCGACAGGGACGCCGTCCGACAACGCGTCGAAGAGCCTGACGTCGCCCGAGACGCCCCCGGCCGGCACCCCGACCCCGGCGCCGACCAGCGGCGGGCGCGGGCCCGAGCGGCCGACCGACGCGCCCGGGAGCGGCCCGCCCGGCACGCCCCCGGGGCCGACGACGGCCACGCCGGCGGCGCCGACGCCGACGATCGAGAGCGGGCCTCGCGCGACCGGGACGCCCGGCGCGCCGCCGCGGCCGCAGCCGTCGTCGACGCCGCTGCCCCCCGCGCCCACCAGGTCGGCGCCGACCCCGACGTCGTCGCCGCTCCTGCCGCCGGCGACGACGCCCACCCTGTCGCCGATGCCGAGCCCGACCGCGCCGCCGCCGACGGGCACGCCGACGGCGACGGGCACGCCGACGCCGACCGGCACGGTGACGCCGCCGACGGCGACGCCGGGGGGTGGCCATTGAGCGGACGAGGCAAGCGGCAAGACCGGAGGGCGTGACATGTCAAGCCGACGGAGATCCCGCGCCTGGGAGCGCGGGCTTCCAGGCCACATACCCGTGGTGCGCCGGCGCCGTTTCTACGACGTGTCGCGCCGCCGGCGAGCCGCGCCTACTCCGGCGGGCGGGCCGTGCCGAGGGGTCGCAGCGCAGGCCGTCCGGCCTGCGCGCGCGCCAGGGCGGCGGCGTTGAGCTCGCGGGCCAGGATCTCCTCGATCATCTCGCGCTCGCGCCGATCGGCCAGGGTGTCGCGCGGGCGCAGGAGAAGGTAGATCAGCAGCCCGAAGACGTTGAACGCGAGCACGAGCAAGACCGCGCCCCAGCGCGCCCAGCGCTCGCGCGACCGTGCCGCGGCGTCGCGCGCCGTCCACACGGCCAAGCTGAGGAGCACCAGCGCCGTGGCGGCGCCGCACCCGGCAAAGGCGAGCCAGAGGAGGGTGGCGATGCGTTCGGGGATCGCGATGTCGGGCGGGGTCATGGCAGGCACCGATTATAGACGGGCGGGGGTGGCGGGGCCAGTTCCCGGCGCGACGATGCTATAATCGTCCTCGACTTCGGGTCGGTCCGACCGATCCAAAGGGGGTCGCGCGCCATGATCGAAGTGATGGTCGAGAGCATCCGGGTAAGCTTGGTGACGCAGCAGCGGCTGGTGGTGCTGCGCGAGAACGACAGCCCACGCTTCCTGCCGATCTGGATCGGCCCGTTCGAGGCCGATGCCATCAACATGGGCCTGCAGCGGCCCGACGTGCCCCGCCCGATGACCCACGACCTGCTCGGCATGGTCATCCACGACCTCGGGGCCCACGTGCGGCACGTGTGCATCAACGACATGCGCGACGAGACGTTCTACGCCCAGCTCGTGGTCGACGCCGACGGGCGCGACGTGACCATCGACGCCCGGCCCAGCGACGCCATCGCCCTGGCCGTGCGGGTCGGCGTCCCGATCTTCGTCGCCGAGTCGGTGATGGACGTGGCGGGGCAGCTCCCCGCCGCCGACGTCCGCGAGGAAGGCGACGCCCAGGCCGTCGTGGCCGACGCCGGCGACGACAGCCTCGAGGTCTTCCGCGACTTCATCGAGTCGCTCGACCTCGGCGACCTCGACGAAGACTGACCCACACCCGCCAACGTCTGGCCGCGGACGAGATCCCTCGCCCATCGCCGGGACGCGAGGAGCCTCGATGGCCGTTCCCGACACACTGGCCCCCGCCAACGTCGACGCCGAGCAGGCGGTGCTCGGCTCGATCCTGATCGAGCCGACCGCCATCGTGCGCGTGGCGTCCAGCCTGCGCCCCGACGACTTCTTCCGGCCGGCCCACGCCCGCATCTACGCGGCGATGCTCGACCTCTACGGCCGCCGCGAGATCATCGACACCCTGACGCTGCGGTCGGAGCTCGAGCGCGCCGGGCAGCTCGAGGAGGTCGGCGGCTCGGCGTACCTGACCGCCGTGCTCGAGCGGACGCCGGTGGCCACGCACGTCGAGCACTACGCCGGGCTCGTCGAGCGCGCCGCGCTGCGGCGCCGCCTCATCGACGCGGCCGGGCAGATCGCCCGCATCGCCTACGACGACGCGTCCGACACCATCGAGGAGACGATCGACCAGGCCGAGTCGGCGATGTTCCAGGTGGTCGGCGACCGGCGCCGGCGGGACCTCCAGCCGCTCAACGACCTCCTCGACGCCTACTTCGAGCGCATCGAGGAGATCCAGGCCAACCGCGAGACCATGCTCGGCGTGCGCAGCGGGTTCGCCGACCTCGACCGCCTGCTCGGCGGCCTGCAGCCATCGGACCTCTGCGTGGTCGCCGGCCGGCCCGGCATGGGCAAGACGAGCTGGCTGTTGTCGGTGGCGATGAACGTCGCCCACACCGGACGCACCGTGGCCCTCTTCAGCCTCGAGATGAGCGCCGAGCAGCTCGTGCAGCGCCTGATCGCCAGCGAGACCGGCATCAGCTCGCACAAGCTGCGCATGGGCGACATCAGCTACGACGAGACCGAGCTGGTGATGCGCGCCATCGGCCGCCTGGCGCCGCTGCCGCTGTACATCGACGACACGCCGGGCATCACGCCGTTCGAGCTGCGCAACAAGGTGCGCCGCCTGCACAGCGAGCGCGGCGTCGACCTCGTCATCGTCGACTACCTCCAGCTCATGCACGGCGGCCGTCAGAGCGAGAACCGGGTGCAGGAGATCAGCCTGATCTCGCGCCACCTGAAGGGGCTGGCGCGCGAGGTGCGCGTCGCCGTCATCGCCGCCAGCCAGCTTTCGCGCGCGGTCGAGAGCCGCGCCGACCGGCGCCCGCAGCTGTCGGACCTGCGCGAGTCCGGCTCGATCGAGCAGGATTCCGACATGGTGGTCTTCCTCTACCGCGACGCGGTCTACAACGAGGACACCGAGAAGAAGAACATCGCCGAGATCATCGTGGCCAAGCACCGCCACGGCCCGACGGGCACGGTCGAGCTGGTGTTCGTGCCGCACGAGACCCGCTTCCGCGACCTCGCGCCGTCGAGCCCGCAGGCGGAACGCGAGCCGACGTGGTGAGCCGCGGCTTCCCCGACCGCGCGCGATGCACGCCGGTGCCGGACGTGTTCTTCAGCCACGACCTGCCGGCGCTGGGCGACCCGGTCGCCATCAAGGTGTTCCTGCACCTGGCCTGGCGCATCCACCGCCGCCCGCCCCGCTCGGCGCCGGCGATGCGGCTCGACGTGCTGGCGGCCGACGCCACGCTGCGCCGCGGCGTCCTGGCCCTCGGGGTCGACGCCGACGGGATCGCGGCCGGCATCGAAGGCGCGGCCCTGCGGCTGGTGGAGATGGGGCTGCTGCTCGACGCGCGCCTTGCCGGCCCCGACCGGCCGGAGCGGTGGCTCATGCTCAACGACCGCCACGGCCGCGCGTTTCAGGCCCGGCTGGCGGACGAGCCGGCCCTCCTGCCGGGCGCGCCGGCGCCGGACACGCTCCCGGCGGCCCCGCGCCCGACGATCTTCGCGCTGTACGAGCAGAACATCGGGCTGCTGACGCCGCTCGTGGTCGAGGACCTGCGGGAGGCCGAGGCGGTGTACCCGTGGGAGTGGATCGAGGACGCGATGCGCGAGGCCGTGGCCCACAACGCGCGCCGCTGGAGCTACGTGCGGGCGATCCTCGACCGGTGGGCGGTCGAGGGCCGAGAAGAGGGACGGAAACGACATGCGACCGATCGGCGACGTGATCCGGCCGTTCGAAAACGCGATAGCGAAGGGCCGTACGCCGCGTTCGTCGAGCGCTGACGGGCGGCCCGGCCGCGGGCCGGGCGGCGGCGACGGCCCCGCCGATCGGCGGGGATCGGACGGCGGCGACGGCGGGGCCCACGGCGGCGACGGCCGTCCGGACTGCCCGCGGTGCGGCGGGCTGGGCTGGCTCCGCCGCGACGTGGCGGTGGGCCACCCCGACTTCGGCAAGGCCTTCCCGTGCGACTGCCTGGCCGACGAGCTCGAGGCGCGCCGGCTGGCCGGCGTGCGCGATGCGTCGAACATCGCCGCGCTGGGCCACATGACCTTCTCCACCTTCCGCCTCGACGCGCCGGGCAACACGCCCGAGGCGCTGCGCAGCCTGCAGATCGCGTTCGACGCGGCGTCGCACTTCGCGGCGCAACCGGCGGGCTGGCTGGTGCTGCAGGGCGGCTACGGCTGCGGCAAGACCCACCTGGCGGCGGCGATCGTCAACGCCCGGCTCGGCCAGGGGGCCCCGGCGGTCTTCATCGCCGTGCCGGACCTCCTGGACCACCTCCGGGCGGCGTATGCGTCCGACGTGCCCCAGGACGGCTTCGACGCGCGCTTCGAGGCCGTGCGCAACGCGCCGCTCCTGGTGCTCGACGACCTCGGGACCGAGGCGCCGACGGCGTGGGCGGCCGAGAAGCTCTTCCAGCTCCTCAACCACCGCTACAACGCCAAGCTGCCGACGGTCATCACCACCAACCACGACCTCGACGTGCTCGACGAGCGCCTGCGCTCGCGGCTGGGGCACTACGGGCTGGTCCGGCCGATCACGATCTCGGCGCTCGACTACCGGGGCGGCACGGGCCAGGCCGACGGGACCGAGCTGTCGACGCTGCACCTCTACGGCCACATGACGTTCCAGACCTGGGACGTCCGCGCCGGCGCGGTCGAGCCGGCCGCGGCCGAGAACCTGGCGCGGGCGGCCCGCGTGGCGCGCAGCTTCGCCGAGGCGCCCCACGGCTGGCTGGTGCTGCTCGGCGACCACTTCTGCGGCAAGACGCACCTGGCCGCCGCCATCGCCAACCACCGCATGGGCGAGGGCGAGAACCCGGTGTTCGTCGTGGTGCCCGACCTCCTCGACCACCTGCGCGCGACGTTCAGCCCGACCAGCCGCGTGCGCTACGACAAGCGCTTCGAGGACATCCGCTCGAGCCGCCTCTTGATCCTCGACGACCTCGGGACCGAGAGCGCCACGCCATGGGCGCAGGAGAAGCTCTACCAGCTGCTCAACCACCGCTACACCTCGGGGCTCCCGACCGTCATCACCACCGCCACCCCGCTGGGCGACATCCCGCCGCGGCTGCGCAGCCGGATGCTCGACCGGCGCGTCTGCACGATCTTCGAGATCCAGGCGCCGCCGTACCGGCCGGCGCCGGCCGGGCCGGCCGGCGGGACCGCGCGGCGATCGGCCGGCGGCCCGCGCACGGGCGCCCCGCCTCCGCGACGGCCAACGCGGGCCGGAACCGACCCGCGTTGACCGTTCGATCCGGCCTGCCCGCGGCCGGGCCGGCCCCCGCCCGCGCCGTCATCCTCAAGCCGTGTTGCCTCGGCGACGTCCTCATGGCGACGGCGCTGGCCGCCGCGCTCAAGGCCGCGTGGCCGGCCACGCGGCTCGACTTCGCGGTCGGCCGGTACAGCCGGCCGGCGCTGGCCGGCAACCCCGACGTGGCCGACGTGGTCGACGCGTCGGGGTGCCTGCGCGGGGAGCGCCCGGCGCTCGCCGGGCCGCGCCTGGCGTGGCGGCTGCGCCGCCGGCGCTACGGCGTCGCCTTCGTCCCCGACCGCTCGCCGATCACGGCCGTCATCGCGCGGCTGGCGGGCATCGGCGTGCGCGTGGGGCTCGACAGCGGCGGCCGCGGGCGGTGGCACACCGTCCGCGTGCCCGTCCCCCCGGATCGGCACGAGCTGCTGCTCTACCTCGACCTGGCGCGCGCCGCCGGCGTCCCGGTCCCGGACCGTCCGCGGCCGGTCTTCGTGCCGTCGGCGGGCGATCACGCGCGGGCCGCGGCGCTGCTGGCCGGCGCCGCCGGCGGGCCCGTCGGCACGCGCGTCGCCATCCACCCCGGCGGCGGCGTCAACCCCGGCATGACGCTGCTCGGCAAGCGCTGGCCGCCCGAGCGCTTCGCCGCCGTGGCCGACGGCCTGGCCAGCGGTGGCGCGGGCATCGTCCTCCTCGGCGGCCCGGGCGACCGCGCCGCCGTCGACGCCGTGCAGGCGGCGCTGGCGCCGGCCACGCGCCAGCGGACGCTCGACGCCGCGGGCCGCCTGAGCCTCGGCGAGGTGGCCGCCGTGATCGGGCGCTGCGACCTCTACGTCGGCAACGACACCGGTGTCACGCACCTGGCGGCGGCGGTGGGCACGCCGGTCGTGGCGGTCTTCGGCCCGACGCGGCCCGACCGCTACGGCCCGCTGCCCGGCACGGGGGTCGCGGTGGCGCCGGCCGGCGACGGGCCGCCGGCGGCGGACGACCTGGCCGCCGCCGCGGGCTCGACGGCCATCCTGGGCGTGCCGGTCGACGCGGTGGCGGCGGCGTGCGCGCGGCTCCTGCGCCCATGACGGGTGCCCGAACGTCCGATGCGCCGGGAGGCGCCGCAAGGCCGATGGCAAATGTTGAGCAGGGCGCCCGCCCCCCCACCGAATCGCAGGCCTCCGACGGCGCGACGCACGCCCCGCCGACCCGCGACACCCTCGCCGTCCACGGCCGGTCCGGGCCGCTGCGCGGCACGGCGCCGCTCGTCGGCGACAAGTCGATCTCGCACCGCGCCCTGATCCTCGGCGCCGTCGCCGACGGGCCGACGACGCTGCGCAACCTCTCGCCGTGCCGCGACGTGGGCCGCACGCGCGACGCCCTGCGTGCGCTGGGGGTCGCCATCCGCCCCGCCGGCGGCGGCGACGCGGGCGACGGGACCGCGGTCGTCGTGCACGGCCGCGGCGTCGCCGGGCTCGACGGGCCGGCGGTCGAGGTCCAATGCGGCGACTCCGGCACCACGCTGCGCCTGCTGGCCGGCCTGCTGGCCGGCCAGGCGCGCGCGTTCACGCTCGACGGCGACCCGGGCCTGCGGCGGCGGCCGATGGCGCGCGTCGTCGCCCCGCTGCGCGCGATGGGGGCCGACATCGACGGCGACCGGCCGCCGCTCCGCGGCCGCGGCCACCGCCCGCTGCGCGCCGCGGAGGCCGTGCTCGCGCAGGCCAGCGCGCAGGTCGGCAGCGCGGTGCTGCTGGCGGCGCTGAACGCCGACGGCGAGACCCGGGTGCGCTATCCCGCGCCGGTGCGCGACCACACCGAGCGGATGCTGGCGGCGATGGGCGCGCCGATCGCCTGGGACGGCGCTTCCACGCGCCTTGCGGGCCCGGTGGCGCGCCTGCACCCGCTCGACGACGGCACGGGCGCCTACCGCGTGCCCGACGACGTCTCGGCGGCGGCGTTCCTGCTGTGCGCCGCGGCGCTGGTGCCGGGCTCGGCCGTGCGCCTGCCGGGCGTCGGCGTCAACCCGGGCCGGACGGGGCTGCTCGAGATCCTCGGCGCGATGGGCGCGCCGGTCGACGTGGGGGACCTCGCGGCGCGCGCCGGCGAGCCGGTGGCGACGCTGGCCGTCGCCGCGGCGCCGCTGCGCGCGGCCGCCGTGTCGCGGGCCGTGGTGCCGCGGGCGATCGACGAGCTGCCGCTGGTGGCCGTCCTCGCCACCCAGGCCGCGGGGCGGACCGTGGTCGCCGGCGCCGAGGAGCTCCGCGTCAAGGAGTGCGACCGCATCGCGGCCATCGTCGATGGCCTGGGGCGGCTCGGCGCGCGCATCGAGGCGCGGCCGGATGGGTTCGTCGTCGACGGCCCGACGCCGCTCTGCGGCGCGCGCGTCGAGGGGCGCGGCGACCACCGCATCGTCATGGCGCTGGCCGTCGCCGGGCTGGTCGCGTCGGGCACGACCACGGTCACCGACGCCGGCCGCACGGCCGACTCGTACCCGGGCTTTGCGGCGGCGCTGGCGGCGTTGGGCGCCCGCGTGGCCGTCGACGGGGTCGAAGGGTGAAGCGCACCGGGGGCGGCGCGTTGCGCCGCCCCCGGGTCAGGGTCTCGGACGTCGAAGGCGCCGGCTAGTCGCGCGCCCGCACCGGATCCGGCAGCGCGACGCCGCCCTCGCCGGCAACCGCGGCCGCCCCGGCCGCGCTGCCCGCGCGATCGACGACGGCCGGCGGCTGGACCGCCCGCTGCGCCGGCGGCCGGGCCGGGACGACGCGTGGCCGGCCGGACAGCGCGGCGCCCGAGCGGGCGGGGTCGTTCTCGAACAGGAACGGCCGCGGCAGCGGCGGCGGGCCCGGCGGGCTCGGCGGGTTGGGCACGGTGCTGCTGGTCCGGTTGTAGACCTCGAGCTCGCGCAGGCCCACCTCGGCTCCCGCGGCGGCGGTGATGTACACCAGGAAGTACCGCGTGCGGATGGTCCAGAACGTCAGCGTCTCGTCGCCGCCGGTGCCGCCGGTCTGGTTGTAGATCGGCACCCACCGCGCCGGCACGTAGCGCTCGTCCCAGGCGTAGGCCACGTAGCGCGTGGCGTGCGCGCCGGCGCTCCAGCGCAGGATCGCCCGGTCGATGTCGGTGGCCGTGCCAAGGTCGACGTAGAGCCACGTCGGCACGCCGCCCTGCGAGCGCCACTCGGTGTTGACGTCGCCGTCGGTGGCCTTGCCCGACTCGTTGCCCGCCGCCTGGTTGTAGGCCGTCGCCGGCTTGCCGACCGCGATGTTGGTGGCGGTCGACGGCGTCGTGCCCTTGCCGAACAGCTCCCACTCGAGCAGCTCGTAGTGCTGCCCGCGCAGGTAGGGGTTCTGGAGGTACAGCATGAACTGCTGCCCCTCGACGGTGCCGCGCGTGTACCACATGTCCTCGCCGCCGTCGCCGTAGCTCGTGGCGCCGAGGTAGCACCAGCCGCGGCAGCGCTCCGCCCACACGTACACGCCGTAGGTCCGGGCGTGCCGCTGGTTGCCCCACAGCACGCGCATGCTCTCGATGTGCTGCGGCGCACCGAGGTCGACGTAGATCCACTGGACGTTCTGGGCGGTCGCCCACGGGTCGAAGCCCGGGTTCGAGGCCCAGAAGGTGGCGGCGTTGCCGTCGACCGCGTTCTCCGGCGGGTAGCCGGCCTGCGACGACGAGGCCTTGACCGCCTTGCCGAGCGCCAGGTTCACCGCCGCGCCCGGCAGCGGGGTCGGCCCGGCCGTCGGCACCGGCGTGGCGGTGGCGCCGGGCGGGCCGGGCGGCGTGGGCTGCCCGCCGCCGCCGCACGGGTTCTGGCCGGGTGTGACGCCGACGACCTGGAGGTACGGGTCGCCGGTGGTGCAGTTCTGCTGCGCGCCGTTGACGCTGACCCACCGGTTGTAGTACGGCGTGAAGAAGCCGGCGCCGCCCGGCCCCTTGAGCTGGTGGGTCACCGTGCCGTTGCAGTCCACCAGCACGGCGTCGGGGAAGCACGTGCCGCTGCCGGTGGTGACGATGCCGCTCACGGTGACCCCCTGCCGGAGCGGGGCCGACAGGGATGCCGCGCGCGCGGGCTGCGGGCCGGCGAGGGTGCCGAGGCTCACCCCGGCGAGCGCGACCACCAGCGCCGCCAGCACGCCGGTGACCATCCATCTTCGCGATCGCATGTGTTGGACTCTCCTCTCTACACGAGACAAAACCAGGGACGGACGATGATCGGGGTGCAGGGGCGGGCCGCCAGGGAGCGGCCGAGCTCGGGTCGATGGATACGTCCGAGTGAATTAACGCCCGTCGACCGGCCGGCGTTACGGGTTCAGCCCAGCGGCGGCGCAACGCCAGGCCGGTCGTGCGGCAGGCTGCCGCGGCGGGCGCGCAGGTAGACGTACGGCGTCTCGAACAGGAAGTTCGAGACGCGCGACAGGTACATGTCGGCGTGGCGCTCGATCTGGTGCGCGAGGTAGCTCTTGTCGTTGCCCGAGCGCATCACGAGCCCCCAGCGCGGGTTGTTGAGCTGGCCCGCGGCGATGGCGAGCGGCGCGATCCGTTCGTCGAGCGCCACCAGCTCGGCCCGGAGCGCCGCCATCCGCGCCTGGAGGGCTTCGGGCGGCGTGCCGCTCGACGGGCCGTACGGCGGCGTGGCCTGCGTGCGCGTCAGGTCGAGCCGGGCCTGCGAGTAGTCGAGCTCCAGGCGCGTCTTGACGTCCATCAGCGCGGAGAGCTCGGCCTGGCGCGGCGCGAACGCGGCCTCGGCGGCCAGGTCGGCCTCGAGCTCGCGGAGCACGAGCGCGGTGCGCCAGCGCTGGATGCCCTTGGGCGCGTGCACGTCGCCGAACATGTGGTCGCCGACGTAGAGGATGTCGCCGCCGGACACGCCGAGCGCGGCCTCGATCAGGCCGGCGTTGCCGCCCAGGAACACCCGGTTCCGGCCGAGGTCGGTCCCGACGGGCCGCAGCAGCCCGGTGTCGTCGACGACCTCGAACAACGGCATGCGCTCGCGGAAGAACGCCGGCTTGCGGGCGGCGACGATGGCGATGTCGAACACGTCGCGCCACGTGGTGCCGGCGGGCAGGAAGCGGTCGAACGCGTAGGCCATCATGGCGCGGGTGTAGTGCCATTCGGAGTTGGTGACGAGCAGCAGCCGCTTGCCGGCGGCCCGCTGGTCGAGCAGGGCCAGCGGGGTGTCGGGGTCGAGCTCGACGAAGCGGTCGGGGTCGGCGATGACCTCGGCCTTGAGCGCGCCCTCGACGTGCGCGGCGTCGATGCTGCGGCGGACGACGTCGTGGAGCTCGGCGTAGCCGATGCCGTGCGGCAGCGCGCCGTCGTCGAGCAGGTCGACGAGCTGCGCGTAGAGCGTGGTCTCGGACAGCGAGAACAGGGTGTTGAGGAAGCTCCAGCGCGGGTCGGACAGGTCGACGAGGGTGTCGGCGTAGGTCCGGCGCTGGGTGTCGAAGTCGAGCATCCGGGTGCCGTGGGCGGCCTGGTTGACGTAGCCGTGCCGGTTGGCCTTGACGACGTTGCCGAGCTCGCGGTCGATGATGAGCCCCCGGATGACGGCGTCGGGATCGAACGCGAGGTGGTCGACCGGCCAGCCGCGCGACCGCAGCATCTGCTGGACGTGGGCGTAGGCGCGCCCCTCCCACGCGTCGACGCGGTAGTGGATGAGCGTGTAATCCATGTCGTAGCCGATGGCGCGCACCGACCGCAGGTTGAGCGTGCGGTTGCAGTAGAGGCCGCGGTCGCGCGGAGCGGCGGACGGCGGGGCGGGGAGGGGCGGAGAAGGTTCCGGGCCGGGCGAGGCGGCGGGGCCGGGCGAGGGGCGGGTCGAGCGGGCCAAGCGGGGCTCCTGGGGGCGGTGGGTTCGTGGATAAATGATACGCGCGCTACCATCATCCCCGCGATGGATCACGCCAAGGCCCGCGAATGGGCGCTCGTCCTGGATGCCGAGGGCATCCCCTACCACCTGACCCCCGATGCCGCGGGCGGCTGGCAGCTCGTGGTGTCGCCCGACGACGCGGCCCGCACCGTCGAAGCCCTCGGCGCCTACGAGACCGAGAACTTCGACCCGTCGGCCATCGCCACCCACGCCGCCGACGATCCCCGGCCCGGGCGGCGGTGGCCGGCGTGGGCCGTGGCGCTCGGCGCGGTCGGCGGGCTGGCGGTGCTGCATGCGTGGTCCGGCCCGCGCGCGGCGGGGTCGGCGTGGTTCGCGCGCGGGGCGCTCGACGCCGACGCCTTCGGGGACGGCGAGGTCTGGCGCGCCGTGACCGCGCTCACCCTGCACGCCGACGCGACCCACCTGGCGGCCAACGCCCTCGGCGGGGCGCTGCTGCTGGCGGCCGTCTGCCTCACGCTCGGCCCCGGCGCCGGGCTGGCGGCCGTCGTCGCGGCCGGGACGCTCGGCAACGCGGCCAACGCCGTGCTCCACGGCACCGCCTACAGCGGCGTCGGCGCGTCGACGGCCGTGTTCGGGGCCCTGGGCGTGCTGGCCGGCGCCCAGTTCGACCGGCTGCGGCAGGGCGGCCGGCGCCGGTGGCCGTGGCTGCCCGTGCTGGCGGGCGTCCTGCTCCTCGCCCTGCTGGGCTTTGGCCCCGAGACCGACGTGCTGGCGCACGTGCTGGGCTTCGGCGCCGGGCTGGGCGTCGGGACGGCGGCGCGCCGGGCGCGCGTCGCGGCCCGCGGGCCGTGGGTCCAGGCGGCGCTCGCGGCGCTGGCCGCCGGCGCCGTGGCCGGCGCCTGGTGGCTGGCCTGGCGCTGACGGCGCGATTTCACCCCGGCCGGACGGGTGTGCTATCAACAACCCCGCTGCACACCCGCCCCGCACCCACGCCTCGCCCGGAGACCCGCCCCATGACCGCCGAGCCCAGCCGCGCCGAACGCACGCCCTTCGAGACCCCCGACCTCAGCGAGAAGGGCGGCATCAAGGACGGCCGGCGGCAATCGCTCGACCGACGGCTGTTCATGCTGCTCCAGGCCTTCGGCGACTGCCACGACACCGCGCCGCTGGTCGACGCGCTCGCCCGCGCCGCCGTCCCGGGCGTGCTGTACGCCGACCTCCACGACCCGCGCGGCGTCGCGCTGCTGACGTTCAGCGACGATCCCGACTTCTTCGTCGACACCCTGCGCCCGGTGCTCGCCGGCGGGCCCTTCGGCGGCCTCACGCAAAAGCCGGCGCTGACGATGCTCGGCCGGACGTACGCCCTGGGCTACGAGCCCGACCTCGAGGACGTGCTCTTGCACCGCCCGGTGCGCCACGCGCTGAACCCCGCGTGGCCTTGGGCCGTGTGGTACCCGCTCCGGCGCAGCGGGGCCTTCGCCCGCCTGCCCGACGACGAGCAGCGCGCGATCCTCAAGGAGCACGGCGTCATCGGGATGACCTATGGCCGGGCCGACCTGGCCCACGACATCCGCCTGGCGTGCCACGGGCTGGACCGGCACGACAACGACTTCGTCGTCGGCCTGCTCGGGCGCGAGCTGCACCCGCTGTCGGCCGTCGTGCAGTCGATGCGCGGCACGCAGCAGACCTCGCTCTACCTGACGAGCCTCGGTCCGTTCTTCGTCGGCAAGGCGATCTGGCGCGGCGGCGCCGTCACCACAGCAGCGCCGCGAGCTGCGGGCGATACTCCCGGGTGAGGTCGTGGTCGTCGCCGAGCGCCTTGAAGATCGCCAGCATGCGCTCGTGCGCGCGGTCGTGGTAGGCGTCGCGATCGAGCTTCATGACCTCGAGCAGCCCCTCGAGCGCCTCGCGGTACTGCTCGCGGGCGGTGAGCGCGGCGGTGAGCGCGAGGCGGGCATCCATGTCGTCGGGGTTGTCGGCGACGCGCCGGCGGGCCTCGGTCTCGCCCCCCGACACGCCGCTCTCGGACTGGAAGCGCGCCTTGGCGGCCCACGACTCGGCCTTCTCGCGCTCGGGGGTCCCGTGGGGAACCCGGTCGAGGAAGCCGACGGCCTCGTGCACGCGGTGGGTGTTGAACAAGACGCGGCCGAGCCCGAGCAGCGCCGCCGGGTGCGCGGGGTCGAGCGCCAGCGCGGCGCGGTAGCCCGACTCGGCCGCCGCCGGGTCGTCGGAGGCCTCGCTGGCCATGGCGGCCTCGGCAAGGCGGTCGGCCTCGCTGGGCACGACGCCGTCGATGAACGCGCGGATCTTGGCCTCGGGCAGCGCGCCCATGAACGCGTTGACGGGCTCGCCCTCGACGAAGGCGATGACGGTGGGGATGCTGGTGATGCGGAAGGCGCCCGAGATGCCGGGGTTCTCGTCGGTGTTGACCTTGGCCAGGACCCACTGCCCGTTGGCCTCGTGCGCGAGGCGCTCGAGCACCGGGCTGAGCGCACGGCACGGGCCGCACCACGGCGCCCAGAAGTCCACCAACACCGGCGTGTCGTACGAACGATCGATCACCTCGGCCTCGAACGCCGCCTCGGCCACGTCGATGACCGCGCCCGCGCTGGTCGCCGTGCTCTCGTACGCCATTCGCCTCACCTCCTGGGGTCGTGCTGAGCGTGGCCGCACCCCGGCCGCGGGCCAATTATACGGCGCGGGCGGGGCAGGACAACACGGCGCGACGGCGCGGGCGCGCGCGGTGGCCGGCGAGACCTCGATGGATTGGATCCACGCCATGTGCTACGCTGTAGCCCACCGCCGACGCCGTATCAACGACAAGGAGGACGCGATGTTGACCCACCCCGGGCCGCGGGCGGCAGCCGCATCGATCGTGCTGGCGTGCGTCGCCGCCGTCATCGGCCCCACGCCGCTGCTCGGCGCCCCGCCGGCGCAGGACGCGGCCGTGCGCTTCACCGGCGCCGTGATCGGCAGCCCCGCCGGGTCGTTCGCCACCCACGACATCGCCGCGCCGGCCGGGGCGCGCGTCACCGTCGTGCTCCGCCAGACCAACGCCCCGTGCCTGGTCGGGCGCAAGGACGGCGAAGACCGCGGCGACCTCTTCGTCGAGGCCGACCTCCAGCCCGGCCGTGCCGGCCCCAGCACGGAGCAGGCCGCGTGCCGCCAGGCCTTGTCGTTCGTCGCGACGGGCCGGCCGGCGCGGCTGCGCGTGGCCAACTACGCCCGCGGGTTCGTGGCCGAGTACGACCTGGCCGTGTCGGGCGCCGGCGTGAGCGGCGGCGCCCAGTGCCAGCCGGCGTGGGACCTGGCGGCCGACTTCAAGCCGTGGCCCGGCCAGGTCAACCCGGGGCCGGACCGCGCCGGGCGGTCCGGCGTGTGGGCCTACCTCGAGAGCGCTTCGCTGGCGCGCGACCCCGGCACGTTCTCGCTTCTGCCGGGCGCGGCGTTCGAGACGTCGCTGTGCGGCCAGAGCGGCCTCCAGGCCTGGATCTCCGGGCGCCCCGACCTCGGCGCGCCGGCGATCGTCTTCAACCGGGCGCCGGTCAACCGCACGTGCTTCGCGACGACGCCGCCGATCGTGTACCCGAGCGGGCGGGCGGTGGCCCACCCGGGCGACGGCCGGCTGATGGTGGTGCGTTGGCGGAGCCCGGTGCGCGACGGCATCCGCATCGGCCTCACGGTGCGCGACGCCGACGCCGGCGGCGGCGACGGGGTGTTGTGGCACCTCGTCCAGGGCGCCACGCGGCTCGGGTCGGGCGGGCTGCAGAACGGCAGCGGGCCGCTGTCGTTCACGACGACGTCGGCGGTGGTGCCGGGCGAGGACGTGTACCTCATGCTCGACCCGAAGGACGACTTCTACCACGACAGCACGCAGGTGGACTGGACGATCCGGGGCAACGCCACGACGTGCCCGGCGCCGACGGCGTGCCCGGGCCTCAAGGCGCCGGCCGACGTGGTCCGCGCCGCGCTCGCCGAGCCGTCGGCCGTGGGGGGCTGGGGGCAGCTCTGCAACCCCAACACGCCGTTCCACCCCGTCAACAACCCGTACCGTGCGACGCTCGGCCTGCGCAACCCGAACGCGCCCTACGATCGGCTCGGCAACCCCGTGGAGTACCGGTGCGGGTGCCGGTAGGCCGTGCGGTCGACCACGGCCCCGGCGGGGCGGCGCGCCCCGTGACGCGCGACGTCCGACGCTGATCCCATGGCAGCCTTGCACACCGTGGCCGCACCCGCCCCCACCCTCGTCGTGTTGGCCGCCGGCGTCGGCAGCCGCTACGGCGGCCTCAAGCAGATCGAGCCGGTCGGGCCGTCGGGCGAGATCATGCTGGAGTACGCGGCCTTCGACGCACGCCGGGCCGGCTTCGGGCGGGTGGTGTTCGTCATCCGGCGCGACATCGAGGCCGACTTCCGGGCCCTGGTCGCGCCGCGCCTCGGCGGGGCCATCGACGTCGGCTACGCGTTCCAGTCGCTCGACGACGTGCCGCCCCCGTTCACCGCGCCGCCCGCCCGGCGCAAGCCGTGGGGCACCGCGCACGCCGTCCGGGCGTGCCGACACGCGGTCGACGGCCCGTTCGGCGTCGTCAACGCCGACGACTTCTACGGCCGCGCCGCGTTCGCACGCCTCGGCGACGCGCTGCGGGGGGGCGAGGTCGATGGCGCCGCCGCTGGCATCCGGGCGGCCGACCCGGGCGCGGGCCGCGACACCTACTTCCTCGTCAGCTACCCCTTGCGCCAGACGCTGTCCGACCACGGTTCGGTCTCCCGGGGCATCTGCACGGTGAGCGCGGACGGCGACCTCGTGCGCGTCGAGGAGCGGCTGCGCATCGCGCCCGACGGCGACGGCGCGCGGTGCCTCGGCGACGACGGCGCCTGGCACCGCCTGGCAGCCGACACGCCGGTGTCGATGAACCTGTGGGGCTTCACCCCCGGCGTGTTCGCGCACCTCGACCGGGCGTTCGCGGCCTTTCTCGCCGCGGGCGGCCGGGACGACCCCGCGGCCGAGCTGCACCTGCCGGCGGTCGTCGACGCCGCCGTCCGCGCCGGGGCCGCGCGCGTCCGGGTGATCCCCACGCGCGCGCGCTGGCTCGGCGTGACGTACCCGGCCGACGCGCCGTTCGTCGTCGCCGGCATCCGGGCGCTGGTCGAGGCCGGCGAGTACCCGTCGCCGCTGTGGGGCGGCGGCGCGCCGTGACCCGCGCCGCCGCGCCCCATCCCCCCGCCCGCATGACCGCGCCGCGCTATCGCCGCGCCAGCGAGCTCGGCGCCTACCGGTACTGCCGCCGGGCGTGGTGGCTCGAGCACGTGCACGGCCTGCCGTCGTCCAACGCCGCCGCCCGCCGCGGCGGCGTCGCCGCGCACGCCCGGCTCGGGCGGCGGGTCCACCGCGCGATCCGGCTGCGCCGGCTGGCGCTCGGGCTGGCCGTGGTCGCCGTCGGGCTGATCGTCGCCGGGCTGGTGCGGTGACGGCGGCGCGGGCGGGCGGCCGGCGTTGAGCGCGGTCGTCGCCGGCGGCCTCCTCCTCGCCGCCGCGCTCTGGCTGTGGCGCCTGGCCGCGGCCGAGCCCATCGTCGCCCGGCTGCCGCGGGCGCGGGTGCGCTACGACGACACGGTGCCCGGCCGCCCGCTCGAAGCGCCGCTGGTGTCGCACCGCCACCGCCTCGCCGGGCGGCCGGACTTCCTCGTCGAGCACCGCGGGCGGATCATCCCGGTCGAGGCCAAGCCCGCGCGCCGGGCCGCCGCGCCGCGCCCCGGCGACGTGCTCCAGCTCGCGGCCTACTGCCTGCTCGTCGAGGACGTGCTGGGCCAGCGGCCGCCCTTCGGCATCCTGCGCTACGCCGACCGGAGCTGGGACGTGGCCTTCGACGACGCCGCCCGGGCGCAGGTGCTGGCCGTGCTGGACGCGATGGACGCCGACGCCGCCGCGGCGGACGTCGCCCGCAGCCACGACCGCCCGGGCCGGTGCGCGCGCTGCGGGCTGCGGGCGGCGTGCGACCAGCGGCTGGCGTGACGCCGGCCGCGGCGCCCGGCCCATTTGCCCCCCACCCCCGATATCGATATCATCTTCCGCCGACAACCGAAGACCCTGACGTCTTATCGAGAGGGGTGGAGGGACCGGCCCGACGAAACCCCGGCAACCAGGCTCAGGCCCAGGTGCCAATTCCGGCAGTCCATCGCGGGCTGGAAGATGAGAGGCTTCGACCGCTCTTCGCCTGCGAGGAGCGTTTTTTTGTGCCGCGCCGTCATGGCTGCGGCACGCCCCATGCCCGAGGAGCGGCCCGCGCGTGCGCATCATCGTCACCGGCTCGATCGCCTACGACTACATCATGTCGTTCCCCGGCGACTTCAGCGAGCACATCCTGCCCGACAAGATCGACGTCCTGTCGGTCAGCTTCCTGGTCGACAGCCTGCGGCGCGTGCCGGGCGGCTGTGCCGCCAACATCGCCTACAACCTCGCCCTGCTCGGCGAGCGCCCGACGATCATGGCCACCGTCGGCGCCGACTTCACCGCCGACGAGGCGCGGCTGGCCGCCGCCGGCATCGACGTGTCGCTGATGCGCACGATCCCCGACGAGACCACGGCCAGCTTCTTCGTGTCGACCGACGAGCGCAACCGGCAGATCGCGAGCTTCTACGTGGGCGCGATGGGGCATGCCGACGGGCTCTCGTTCCACGACATCCCGGCCGGCGAGGTCCGCATGGCCATCGTCGCGCCCAACGCGCCGAGCGCCATGCAGAAGTACGTCCGCGAGTGCAAGGCGCTCGGCATCCCCTACGTCTACGACCCCAGCCAGCAGATCGTCCGGCTGGATGCCGCCGCGCTGGTGGACGGCATCCAGGGCAGCCGCGTGTTCATCGCCAACGAGTACGAGTTCGCGCTCGTGGAGGAGAAGACCGGGCTGGGGGTCGAGGACGTCCTCTCGCTGACCGACATCCTCATCGTCACGCGCGGCGAGCACGGCAGCGTCATCCGCGCGGGCCACCACGCCGACTGGATCCCCGCCGTGCCGACGGCCGCGGAGGTCGACCCCACCGGCGTGGGCGACGCCTACCGCGCCGGCGTGATGTTCGGCCTGCTCCGGGACCTGACGTGGCCGGTGGCCGGGCGCGTGGGCGCGCTGTGCGCCACCTATGCCCTCGAGGTCCTGGGCACCCAGGGCCACCACTACACCGCGCCGGCGTTCCTGGCGCGCTACGCCGCGAGCTTCGGCCCGCCGCCCGCCGAGCTGGCGCGGGCGCTCGGCGCATCGCCCGCCGGCCCCGGCGGCCCCGCTGCGCCGGCGCGGACGACCTCGAACGACCTCTGAGACACGAGCAGGAGCCTTTCCCGATGACCACTTCCTTCATGACGTCGCCGCGCTTCTTGTTCACCAGCGAGTCGGTGACCGAGGGCCATCCCGACAAGCTGTGCGACCAGGTCAGCGACGCCATCCTCGACGCCATCCTGGCCCAGGACCCGCGCGGGCGGGTCGCTTGCGAGAGCATGGCCTCCACCGGCATGCTGGTGATCACCGGCGAGATCACGACCAAGGCCCACGTCGACTACGCCGACGTCGCGCGCGAGGTCGTCCGCTCGATCGGCTACACCCACGCCGACCTCGGCATCGACGCCGACCACTGCTGCGTGCTCACCGCCATCAAGAAGCAGTCGGCCGACATCGCCATGGGCGTCGACGACGCGCTCGAGCACAAGCAGGGGACGATGACCGACGCTGAGGTCGAGGCCATCGGCGCCGGCGACCAGGGCATGATGATCGGCTTCGCCTGCCGCGAGACCGACGAGCTGATGCCGCTGCCGATCTACCTGTCGCACCGCCTGGTGCGGCGCCTGGCGTACGTCCGCAAGAACAGCACGCTCAAGTACCTGCGCCCCGACGGCAAGAGCCAGGTGACGGTGGAGTACAGCCGCGGCAAGCCGATGCGGGTGCCGACGGTGCTGATCAGCACGCAGCACGACCCCGAGGTCGGCCACGCCCAGATCGAGGCCGACCTCGTCGAGCACGTCATCAAGCCCGTGATCCCCGCCGACCTGTTCCAGCAGACGCGCGTGCTGGTCAACCCGACCGGCCGGTTCGTCATCGGCGGGCCGCAGGGCGACGCGGGGCTGACCGGCCGCAAGATCATCGTCGACACCTACGGCGGCATGGCCAGCCACGGCGGCGGCGCGTTCAGCGGCAAGGACAGCACCAAGGTCGACCGCAGCGGCGCGTACGCCGCGCGCTGGGTGGCCAAGAACGTCGTGGCCGCCGGCCTGGCCGACCGCGTCGAGATCCAGCTGGCCTACGCGATCGGCGTGGCCGAGCCGCTGTCGATGAACATCGACACGTTCGGCACCGAGAAGGTCGACCCGGCGCGCATCCTGCAGCTCGTCCGCGAGCACTTCGACCTGCGGCCGGGCGCCATCATCCGCGACCTCGACCTGCGCCGCCCGATCTTCCGGCAGACGGCCGCCTACGGCCACTTCGGCCGGGCGGACCTCGACCTGCCGTGGGAGCGCACGGACCGCGCCGGATTGCTCGCCGCGGCGGTCGGGGCGGCGCTCGGCGCGGCCGAGCCGGCGCTGGCGACGGCGGGCTGATCGTCGGGGGGGCGGGTCCCCCGCGGGCCCCGCCCCCCGCCGCCTCAGTTGTCGCTCTTGACCGCCTTCGGCAGGTAGACCTTCCGCCACGTCGGGCCCGTGCCGGTCGTCGGCGTCGGGCGGAGGGTCGGGATCACGATCGGAGTGTGCGTCGGCGGCACCGTCGGCCCCGGGGTGTTCGTCGGCGTCGGCGTCGCCGCCGGCGTGTCGGTCGGGACGGTGGTCGGGGGCGGGACGAACTCCCCGACCTCGATGGTCGACACCTGGTTGTCGCCGAGCACCGGCAGGTTCATCGGGAACACCGCGAGCACCTTGCCGAGCGTGCCGCCCTCGCGGCGGGTCAGCGTCACGTTGGTGCTGGACCGGCCGCCGAGCGGCACGCTCCACCGGTCGAGGCCGAAGCCGAGGTTGGCCTCGTCGAACGCCAGCCGGGCGCCGCCCACCACGTGCACCGCGTTGTTGACGACCCCCACGGCACCGTCCGGCACCACGTCGAACGGCTCGTTGCGGGTGGCGCCGCGGATGTCGGTGAAGATGGTGTCGTGGAGCACCACCGCGTTGAACGCGATCGGCTGGCCGGGCGCATAGCCGAGCTGCGCCGCGTCGGCGCGCAGGACGATGATGCGCGTGTTGAGGTTGGCGTCGGTGTAGCGCGACGTGGCGCCCTGCAGGTAGATGACGTTGGTGTACTGGATGGGCGTCGTGCCGGCGATGCGGCGGAGGATGTTCCACTGCTCGCCGCTCGCCCGGCGCCCGCCGGTGAGCAGGAAGTCCGGGTCGTCGTTGTAGACCTCCCAGTCGAGCGAGCCGTTGCGGTCGGTGTCGACGAGCACGTGCACGCGGCTGTCGAACGGCGTCATGCGCTTGCGGCGCGTGACGACGGCGAACTCGATGCTGCGCGCGCCGCCCGCGCCGCTGACCACCCGGGCGCCGACGTTCTCGACGTTGATCCGCGGGTCGACGAGCTGCTCGACCGGGTCCTGGCCCACCAGCGCGAAGAGCTCGGCATTGCCCTGCCCCTCGCCGTCGTTGATCACCGCCACCTGCCCCTTGCCGGTCGACGGGCTGACCTTGATGGGGTCGGGCTCGAGGCGCAGGTTCGAGGCCGCGCGCGGCAGGATGTAGATCGGCACGCGCGCCACGTCGCCGTTCGGCACCGGCTCGCCGTTCTCGTCGACCTCGGTCACCACCAGGTGGGCGTCGTACTCGGCGTTGTTGAGGCCGGCGCCCGGCACCATCACCCGCTGGCCACCGGTGGCGGTGAACGGCTTGAGCTTGTCGGGGGTGACGCGCAGGTGGAGGTTGAGCGTGGCGTAGTCCTTGGGCTGGACCGTGAACATCTCCTTGGACGCCCAGAACTCGACGCCCTTGCCCTGGTCCGACGGGTCCATGAAGTGCACGGCCGTCTTGTAGTGCTTGGGGGCGCCGCCGAGGTTCTTGACGTTGAACTCGCGCTGGTCCTCGGTGACCATGTCGAACGCGTCGATGCCGTAGTTGAAGCTCGCGATGTCGCCGGCGGTGACGATGGTGTCGGAGCGCACCGTGCGGAACGCGTTGACCCGGCCGCTGCCGCCCCACGCCAGCGGCGCGGCGGTGCCGCCGTTGGCATCCTGCCACACCTTGGCGTCGGCGTAGTTGACCAGCATCGCCGCCACCTCCTGCGCCCCGAGCCCGACCGCCGGCGACATGGGCTGGTCGACCGGGATGAGGCCGTCCTTGCGCAGGCGCTCGATGAGGAGCGCGGCCACGCCGGCCACCATCGGGCCGGCCATCGACGTGCCCGACAGCGTCACCGGCTTCTCGCCGCTGCCCATCGCCGGCGCCACGATGTTGGAGCCCGGCGCCGCCACGTCGGGCTTGAACTGCCCGCCGCGGCTCGGCCCTCGGCTGCTGAACGGCGAGATCACGTCCGCCAGGCGGTCGCGCTCGAGGCTGCCCTTGAAGTCGGGCGACAACACCGCCGTGATGGCCTGGCCGCCGTCGAGTCGCTGGCGCAGCCGCTGGCCGTCGGGGCCGGGGATCATGAAGGCCGGGATCGTCGCGGGCTCTTCCTTCCAGTCGACGCCGATCGTCGTGAGGCCGCCGGCGGGGTTGTAGACCACGGCGCCCACCCCGCCGCTCTTGGCGATGTTGTCGAGCTTCTCCCACTCGTTGCACCCGCCGTACTCCACCAGCGCGATGTTGCCGGTGGCGTCGGGATGCGGCGCGGCGTCGTCGCAACCGGTCCCGAACGCCATGAGCGGCGCGCGCCGCTCGCCGGTGCCGGTGATCTGCACCGTCAGGCTGGGATCGGCCTCGACCGCCTCGATGTCCTCGGTCTCGCCGCTGCGGATGACCTGGATCTTGTCGGTCCGCTGGCCGCTGGCGTACGTGCTGGCCACGCTGACCGCGAACTGCGACGCGGCCGGCGAGCCCGTGACGAACGCCGCGTTGCCGCTGTTGCCGGCCGAGGCGACCACCACGATGCCGGCGCGCACCGCGCTCAGCGTCACGCCGATGGCGCTGTCGACGCCGAGCGCCCACGAGCTGCCGAGGCTCATGTTGATGACGTCGACGCGCGCCTTGTGTCCGAGCACCGGCAGGCCGGTGTTGGCCTTGACCGCCCATTCGATGGCGTCGGCGTAGATGTTGGTGCCGCCGCGGGCGCCGAACACCTTGAGCGCCACGAGGCCGGCGTCGGGCGCCACGCCGTGGGGCACCTGGCGGTTGCCGAGCAGGCCGCCGACGATGCCGCCGACGTGGGTGCCGTGGCCGGCCTCGTCGAGCGGGTCGCCGTCGGGCACCGGGCGGTTGCCGCCGGTGTAGTTGCGGCCGGCGAAGTCGTAGCCGCCGATCACCTTGTCGGTCGGGAAGCTGTTGAGCTCGACGGTGGCCGGGTCGTTCTTCTGGTAGCTGTCGCCGCCCTTGCCGCCGAGCGACACGTGGTCGTAGTCGATGCCGGTGTCGATGACCGCGACGTGCGAGCCCTTCCCGGACACGCCGAGCTCCTGCAACACCCGGTTGGCGCCGATGGTCGGGACGGCATTGCCGAGCATCGGGTAGAGCTCGGGGGCGCGGTAGATGCGCGCCAGGCCGGGCGTGCGGGTGAGGGCCTCGACCTGCGCGCGCGTCGCCTCGACCATGAACCCGTTGGTCGCCGCCACGTACGTGCTGAGCACGGTGGCACCGGTGCGGTCGACGAACGCGCGCGACGGGGCCTGCCGCTTGGCGACGACGGCGGCCACGCGCTCGAGCGCCCGGCGGGCGGCCGGCCGGGGATCTCCGACGGGGTAGCCGGTGCCGAGGTAGAGGTCGAGCACCGTCGGCTGGTCGAGGTGCAGCACGACGTACAGCTTGCCGTCGGCATCGGGCGCGCCCCACTGCGGATCGTCGAACACCGTCCGATCCAGCTTGTCGAGGTCGGCCGCGGCCGCGCGGGCCGGCACGCTCGCCACCAGCGGCGCGAGGAGCGCCGCGCACAGCGCGCAGAGCGCGCCGCGCCGAAGTCGATCAGCCATGGTCAGGACCTCCCCAGGTCGGCCGCGCGCGGGCGCGGAAACGGTCGTCGGTCGGTCGTCGCCGTGCGGGGCGGGCCCCCGGATCATCGGGGCCGCACGCCCCGCGCGGCGGCAGCGCACATCCGCCGTTAGGTATACTGACGATTGGACGGCACGTCAATCGGCCGCTGCCGGGGGCGCACCGACGGCGTCGGGGTGGTGCCACACCACGTCGTGCGCGGCGAGCCGCTCGCCGGCATACCGGAACGTGCCCGAGAAGAAGCCCGGCCGGTCGAGCCACGGCAGGAAGATCCGGTCGCCCTCCCAGAGCGGCAGGTCGAGCAGCCGCTCGTCGGGCACCCAGGCCAGATCGCCCTCGGGCGAGTCGATCAGCGCGCCCTCGAACGCGGTGACGACGAAGACGAACGCGTACCAGTCGTCGTCGCCCTGGAAGCCCGGGAAGGTCAGGAAGCCGCGCAGCGCCGGGTCGCGGGCGACCAGGCCGCTCTCCTCGAAGATCTCGCGGACCGCGCACGCCTCGGGGCTCTCGCCGGGCTCGAACTTGCCGCCCAGCCCGTTCCACTTGCCGGCGTGCATGTCGCCGGGCTTCTTGTTGCGGTGGACCATGAGGGTGTGGCCGGCGCGGCGGACGTAGCACAGGGTCGCGAGCTTCATCGCGCTTGCACCTCACCCACGGCTGCTGTCGCGCTTGGTGATCGGCATGCGGCGCTCGCGCCCGAAGGCGCGCGACGTGATCTTGATGCCCGGCGCGGCCTGGCGGCGCTTGTACTCGGCCGTGTCGATCATGCGCGCCACGCGCGCGACGACCCCGTGGTCGAAGCCCAGCGCCGCGATCTCGGCCACGCCGAGCTCGCGCTCGACGTAGGCTTCGACGATGGGGTCGAGCACGTCGTACGGCGGCAGGCTGTCGCTGTCGAGCTGGCCCGGCTTCAGCTCGGCCGACGGGGCGCGGGTGATGGAGTGCTCGGGGATGCGCGGGCCGTCTGGCTGGGCGTTGCGCCAGCGGGCCAGGGCGTACACCAGCGTCTTGGGCACGTCCTTGAGCGGCGCGAAGCCGCCGGCCATGTCGCCGTACAGCGTGGCGTAGCCCACGCTGAGCTCGCTCTTGTTGCCGGTGGTCAGCACCATCCAGCCGAACTTGTTGGAGAGCGCCATCAGGATGTTGCCGCGCACGCGCGGTTGGAGGTTCTCCTCGGTCACGTCCTCGGCGCGGCCCTCGAACACCGGCGCCAGCATGTCGAGGTACGCCTGGAACACGCCGTCGATCGGGACGGTCAGGCAGCGGATGCCGAGCAGCGCGGCCAGATCGGCCGCGTCGGTCAGACTGGCCGCCGAGGTGTAGCGCGTCGGCATGGCCACGCCGACGACGTTGGCGGGGCCGAGCGCGTCGACCGCGACCGCCGCCGCCAGCGCCGAGTCGATGCCGCCCGAGAGGCCGAGGACCACGCCCCCGAAGCCGTTCTTGCGCGTGTAGTCGCGCGTGCCGAGCACCAACGCGGCGTACACCTCGGCGGGGCCGTCGAGCGGCACGACCGGTGCGGCCGGCGCGAGCGGCGGCGCCGGCGCGGCCCGCTCCATGGCCGGCAGCACGACGCGCGGCGTCTGCGCCGGGTCGCGCCGCAGCAGCCGCGCCTTGCGGATCCGCGGGTCGAGCAGGCGGTCGCGGAACACGTCGTCGGGGCGCAGGTCGACGACGACCAGGTCTTCGGCCAGCGAGGCGCCGCGCGCCAGCACGCGGCCGTCGGGGTCGAGCACCAGGCTGTTGCCGTCGAAGAGCAGCTCGTCCTGGCCCCCGACGAGGTTGCAGTAGACGACGAAGGCGCCGGTGTCGGCGGCGCGCGTGGCCAGCATGCGCTCGCGGTCGGCGGCCTTGCCGGCGTGGTACGGCGACGCCGACAGGTTGACGAGCACCTCGGCGCCGGCCAGCGCCTGGAGCTGCGGCGGGCCGGCGGCGTACCAGATGTCCTCGCAGATGCTGACGCCGATGCGCACGCCGCCCCGGTCGTACACCGGGAAGCGCCGGCCCTCGGCGAAGTAGCGCACCTCGTCGAACACGCCGTAGTTCGGCAGGTAGGCCTTGTGGTACACGTCGGCCACCGCGCCGTCGTGCAGCACCGCCGCCGCGTTGTAGAGGTCGCCGTCGTGGTGCGGGAAGCCGACGAGCGCGGTCAGCCCGCGCGTCTCGGCGGCGATGGCGGCGATGGCGGCCTGGTTGGCCGCGACGAAGCCCGGCCGGACGAGCAGGTCCTCGGGCGGGTAGCCGCACAGCACGAGCTCGGGGAACACCGCGACGTCGACGCCCCGCCGGCGCGCCTCGCCGAGGACGTCGACGATGCGCCGCGCGTTGGCGTCGACGTCCCCGACGACGGGGTTGACCTGGGCGACGAGCACGCGCAGGGCGCGCGGCGCGGGGGCGCCGTCAGTCATGCACGATCTCCGCCCGGGCCTCGGGCCGCCCGGGCGCGGCCAGGTCGCGCAGCCAGATCCGTTCGAGCACGGCGAGGTCGGCGCCGGCGCCGGCGGCGTAGTCCGGCACGCGCTGGACCTCGGGCGGCGCGCCGTCGCGGCCGGGCGTCTCGACCTCGACGTACGGCATGGCCAGCACCCGCGCGAGCCCGATGCGCAGGATCAGCCAGTCGACGAACGCCGTCCGGACGTTGTACACCCGGTCGCGCCGGGCGATGCAGTCCTCGCCCGGCCGGGGGTTGAGCGCGGTCGCGTCGGCGACCGACACGTACGCGCCTTGCCGGAGGTAGGCGCGGACGGCCGCGTCCCACGACGCGATCCCCTGCCACGCCAGCATGTGCCGGCCGGCGCCCCAGTTGGCGATGCCCTCGGTGAGCACGCCGTCGCCGACGAACCGTTCGTCGAGCGTCACGTGGTGGGTGATCTCGTGCGCCAGGACGGCCCGCACCTGCACCTCGGGGGTGGCTTCGTCGACGAAGATCATGATCAGCGGCGGGTCGTGCCCGGTCGACGCCAGCCCGCGCGCGGGGCAGCGGGCGGGATAGGCCCGGCTGAACACGAGCTGGACCGGCGCCGTGGGCAGGCCGCGGCCGCCGAGCCGGTCGGTCACGTCGGCGAGGAGCGGCTCGACCTCGGGCGCCCACCGGTCGGCGGCCGCGGCCAACACCGCGTCCTGGTCGTCCTCGGCGAACACGTGGAAGTGCGCGGTCGTCGTCCGCGGCGTGCGCGTGCCGACCTCGGCGAGCTTGGGCCAGTCGACGGCGCCGGGCAGCGCCGGCCCGCGGCGCGGCGCCTCCGGCGTGGCGGTGACGCGCCGCGTCGGGCGATCGGTGGCGGCGGGCGCCGTCGGGCCGCCGGTCGCGAAGGGCCCGGCGCGCCCGGGACGGTCGTCCGCGCCCGGCGTGGCGGCGGGAAGCGGCCGGCCGCCGGGGGCGGGCGTCGCCGGAGGCGGCGTCGCCCCCGCCTCGAGGGCGTGCGCGGCCGCCTGGGCGGTCCCCGCCGCGGCGCGCACGGCCTCGGCGGTCGCGCGCCGGGCGGCGAGCCCGACGCCGACGGCCGCTCCGCCGGCGACGACGACGACCCAGGCCAGGTAGGCCGCCGTGAGGAGCAGCCCGGCGCCGAGGCAGACGACGCGACGGTTCATGGGATGCCGGCGGCGGCCGGCAGCGGCGCGGGCACCGCCCCGCTCGGCGCCTTGGCCATCGCCGCGCGCGGCGGCGGCAGGGTCGGCGACGCGCCCGCGGGGATCCCGGGATCGCCGGGCGCGTCGCCCGCGCGTGGGCCCGACGCGGGCGCGAGCTCGACGCCGAACACCGCGGCGAACGCGTCGGCGAGCACCGGGCGCACCGCGTCGAGAGGCACGGGCCGGCCGAGGCAGGCCGCCAGGCTCGTCGTGCGCACCCCGGGCAGCCCGCACGGGACGATCCAGTCGAACGCGGCGAGGTCGGGGTCGACGTTGAGCGCGAGGCCGTGGTAGGTCACCCACTGCTCGATGCGCACGCCGATCTGGGCGATCTTGGCCGGCGGGGTCGACGGGTCGTGGGGGTCGGCGACCCATACGCCGGTCTCGGCGCCGGCGCGGGCGTGCGCGTCGACGCCGAACGCCGCCAGGGTGTCGATGGCCACCTGGCACAGCGCCGCGCTGTACCAGCGCACGTCCTTGCGGTGGCCGCGCAGGTCGAGGATGGGGTAGGCGACGAGCTGGCCGGGGCCGTGGTACGTGACGTCGCCGCCGCGCTCGACGGGGTGCACGGCGACGCCGCGCGCCGCCAGAAACGCGGGATCGGCCAGCACGTGCGCGGGGTCCGCCCGGCGCCCGAGCGTCAGCACCGCCGGGTGCTCGACCACGAGCAGCCGGTCCTCGCCCTGGCCGGCCTTGCGGCGCGCGACGAGCTCGCGCTGCAGCGCCCACGCGGCGGCGTAATCGCATCGGCCGAGGTCGGTCAGCCGCACGACCGCGGTGCGCTCAGCCATCGCGGCGGCGCCCTGTCGGGTCGGGCCGCCGCCCGGCCGCGTCGTTCACGCGGGCCGCGGGAGCGGCATCCGGCTCGAGCCCTCCGGACGACGCCGCGTACGGCAGGAACCCCCACGACTCGAGCACGAACGACGGCGTGGCGGTCGGGCTGGGGGATGGCGGCGGCGTGGGCGTCGGCTCGCGGGTGGCCTGCCGAGTGGGCGTCGGCGACCGCACGGGGCGCGCGGTCGGCGTCGGCGTCTGGGGCGCCGGCGTCGGGATGTTCGGCGGCAGGGTCGGGAACGGCATGGTGGGCGGAAGGGTCGGGAACGGCGGCGTCGCGGGCTGGGCGGGCGCCCCGAGGCTCGGCGCGGGGGCGCGGCCCGCCCACAGCGCCGCGATCAGCGCCGGCGCCAACGCCAGGGCCGCGACCGGACGGCGCGACGCCGTGCGGTCCCGCCCGGCCGGCTGGGCGCGCCGCGTCAACACGCCAGGGCCTCGGCCGGGGTCGCGCCCAGGCACGCGCCGACGAACCCCGGGCGGCCGCGGGCGAACGCCGCGCCGTCCATCGCGGGCCGACCGGCGGGTTGCACACGCATCAGGCGGAGCAGTCCGCTGCCGGTGGCGACGGCCGGGCCGTCGGGGAGGCCGACGACCTGACCCGGCCGGGTCGGCTGCGGTGATCCGGGGTCGGTCGGGGCTTCCGTCACCGCCAGCACCTTGAGGATCTCGCCCGACCATTCGGTGAACGTCCCCGGCCACGGGTCGAACGCCCGCACCCGGCGCGCGACGGCGTCCGCGGGCGCGGACCAGTCGATGCGCCCGTCGGCGCGGCTGAGGCGCGGCGCCAGCGTCGCGGCGGCGTCGTCCTGCGGCTGGGGCGCGATGTCGCCCCGCAGCCACCGCGGGAGGGTGTCGGCGAGCAGGTCGGCCCCGAGGTCGGCCAGCGCGGCGCTCACGCGGCCCGCCGTCGCGTCCGGCGCCAGCGGCAGCGTGGCGCGGGAAAGCATCGGGCCGGTGTCGAGGCCCGCATCGATCAGCATGATGGTGACGCCGGTCTCACGGTCCCCCGCCAGGATCGCGTGCTGGATCGGCGCCGCCCCGCGCCAGCGCGGCAGGAGCGAGGCGTGCACGTTGACGGCCCCGCCGGGCGCCGCGGCGAGCACCGCGGGCGGGAGGATCAGGCCGTAGGCCGCGACGACGATCACGTCGGCATCCAGCGCGCGCAGCGCGTCGACGGCCGCCGGCTCGCGGCGCAGCGACGCGGGCTGGAAGACCGGGACGGCGTGGCGCTCGGCGAGCCGCTTGACCGGCGACGCCTGCGGCTGCCGGCCGCGCCCGGCGGGCCGATCGGGCTGGGTGAACACGCCGACCACGGTGTGCGCCGCGATCATCCGCGCCAGCGACGGCACGGCGAAGTCGGGCGTGCCCATGAACACGACGCGAAACGGGGGATGCGGCCGCCGACCGGTCGGGGGAGGGGGCGGGCGGAGCTCGGTCACGCGCGCAAGTATAGCAGTCGGGCGTGGGGCGGCCGGATCTCGTAGGCGGCGTCAGGAGGCCGCGCGCCCAGCGTCGCCCACGACGCCCAGCACCCGCCGCAGGCCGGCGTCGGCGGCGCGGTCCAAGCACAGCCGAAGCAAGCCGACGCAGTGGCCGGTCTCGACCTTGGCGGCGGGGAGCCGGATGGCTTCCTTCGGCGCCCGGTGCATCCAGCAGGCGAGGAAGAGCGCCGGCACGAGCGCGGCCGGCACGCCGGCGGCGTCGCGGGCCCAGTCATGACTTCGGCCACCCGTCGGGCATCCCGTTTCGATGACCAACGCCGAAATCGTGCGACACTTCCAACCAATTGACACATCGTACATACGAGAACAACATAGCAACCGATACTTCAGCGTACCTGTTCAGCCTGGTCGGCTGACAGCTTGCGCGTCTGGCGGGATGGAGCTACCCTGACGGCATGCTCAAGCGGCTGAGGACGCACGGCACGCAG
>WBZR01000742.1_pt1 | contig 47743 bp, 40 predicted proteins | sample 5204231 | NCBI WGS metagenome assembly WBZR01 (sample SAMN12412403, study PRJNA552823) | activated sludge metagenome | isolation source: activated sludge from anammox sidestream of wastewater treatment plant... | place: USA: Virginia | collected 2017-08 | reverse complement strand
GCCAACAATTACATCCGAGTGTCTGGAAGTGCAAGCGTGCTTTCAACATTGCGATTGACCTGACCCTGATCCCGTATCATGGTCAACCGTATGAAGACAAGAAGGAGATTGTACGCAGCGCACCCAAATCTGGGACAACCCATTTTCATGGCTACGCCACGGTTTCGATTGTGCGGGACAATCGGCGTTATGTGGTGGCCTTGCGCTTCATCGAATACGGCGAGGAGATGGCCGAGATCGTCCGCTGGCCGCTCAAACGCCTGAAATCGCTCCATTTTCGCATCCGCCGGGTGTTTTTGGACAAAGGTTTCTGTTCTCAGCCGGTTTTCAAGGTTCTGGAGCAACACAAAGCTAGTTTTGTGACGCCCATTCCCGTGCGTGGCAAGTCGGGCGGCGTACGGACTTTGTTTCAAGGAAAATCGCGCGCCACCACCTACACGTTCAACAGTTCGAAACATGGCAAGTACACGGTGCAGGCTGTGGTCGTACAGCGTTATTCCAAAGGGCGCTATGGCAGACACAAAAGCAAATGGTTTGCCTACGCCGTCTCTGGATTATCCGCAGGCATTTTACCTGCCCACGTTTTTGAACTCTATCGTCAACGCTTCGGCATTGAGTCGAGTTACCGACAAATGAACCAGGTTCGCGTTCGGACTTCCACTCGTAATCCTGTCATCCGTTTGCTGTTGGTCGGTTTGGCGTTTGTCTTGTTCAACCTATACATTACCTTGCGTCAAAATCTGGACTCGGCTCTCAAAACGCCCTTACAATCATCCAAGCGCTTCTGGCTGTCTTTGCGTCGGGTCGCATTCCTGCTCAGTCGTGCGATTGAACGCTTGTGGGGTACGACTGAGGTCGTCCAGCATCAACCCTGTTATGCGTTTTCGTGATCTACTGAATATCAGTAAATGAATTAATGCTTTCATGGCGCCTCCGCTGTCCATGTGCCAGACAGAACAAAATCAAACGTGCAAGCCTCCAACGAATAAAATGGAGGGGAAACAATTTTTATTGTGACCCTGGCAAATTCGTATGTCCCCGTAGCGGTTGTTGTGGATATGAACTGACCTTTGAACGAGTAATTTTCATTGGAAAAATTGAACTGGTCGTTGGCAATATTAAGCAGTCCTTCAGTGGTTTGAGAAAATGTGCCGGAGGTTTCGCCGCCGCAGTCTTTCGTGAAAAACTCAATATTTTCTATCAAAAACTTTACTACTTGATCGCCGCTTGCTGAGACTTCAAAAGATACTGGATGATTATCATTGGTCGTTCCTTTCCAAAGTCCAGGAGCGGGCGCAGGTGATGTGGGCGTTGCGAGTGGTGTGGGCGTCGCGGGCGGTGTGGCTGTTGGCGTCGGAGTCGGCGTTGGTCCAAACAACAGTCCAGGTCCGCAACTTAAGATTAATAAATTTCCCGCCAAAATACAAATGATTACCGTTCGTTGTGAGTTGTTCATTGTTCAAGTTCCTGCGCTATCACGTTTTATGGGGCGATCTGTTCCGGAAAGAGATCAATCGGCGCGCCCTCGCCTCTGACGAGTTGGTACTGGTGACCTGTGGATGCCCCTGAAAATATGATCGCAATTTGATTGGGAGCGTCGGTCGCGTCTGTGACTTGGACGCATTCCAGTCGTGAACCGTTTTCGTCAGCTGCGTAGATGGTCTGTGAAAGACACGCGAATCCCAAGCTCATGGTGTCCAGTTGTTCGCCGTCTGAATCTGTGTTTCGGATGAGGACGCCAAGCAAATCGCCGCTCAGCGTTGATTTTATGATCACCAAGGAATGTGGCGAATGTGTCGGCGCTGGAGTAAGCGTAGGCGCTGGCGTCGCCGTCGGCGGCGCGGTCGCTGTGGGAACGGGTGTTGCGCTTGAGGCGCACCCCGTTATCCACATTGTCAAAAAAACAAACAGAAAAAGTAGTTTCACGTTTTACTTCTTCATGTCTTTGTTTCCTTTTCAAGTTGCGCTACGGCAGCCCCGGAACATTGGCGAGATTCCAGTATTTCACGTTGTCAAATTCGGCGATGGCGTCGCCTGAAAAGATATTCATCCCCAAAACTACCCTGCCAACGGGTCGCGTAGTATCCTCAAAGTCTCCGAGAGGCTGATCGTTGATCAGCGCGGCAAAATGATTACCCTGACCAATGATTGTTACAGTGAACCATTCGCCAAGCCTGATGAAATCAAGATTGCCATTTGCGGCTTGAAAGAAATTATTGCCGGCTCCGCCCAACGACCAAGCGCCATTCAAACTTGGAAAGAGCGTCAACCAATACGAGGAGTTATCCGAAGGTAGCCAGCGCCACAATATTGAGAGATGAGAATCGAATTCCATGACGGGTATGCGGACATCGAATTGGACAACGAAGTCGTCCGCGCTCATGGCTTCGTGACGTGAACCCATCCATGTGTCGCCGACAGCGTCATTGACAGTCAGCTGCAACATACCGTCTGCAATTTGGGCAGAGTTTTGACCAATAACCCCAGTACTCCAATTGCCATTGTCGAAAGAGAAATCGTCCTCGACCTCAGGCGTTCTATTCGCGATGGCTTGCAGGATCGGCTCGGTGAAGGCACGGGCTTGCTCAGCTTGTGGAGCGAGCGTGGAAGGAGCGACGGTTGCTTCTGTGGGAGCGATGGGCGTAATTGTTGCCGTCGTGGAAATTTCTGTATTTGTCGGCATTACTGCGCCCGATGTGACGATGGCAATGCGCCCGTCGAGGCTGGAAAGATACCAGCCAAATGAGAGCAGGGCAATAACAACAATGCCGCCAATGACAAGTTTGTTGCGCAGGAAGGAAGATTTTTCCATGGTATCTCCAAATACAATTCAGATGAGTTTCTAATCTTCAAATTCACACACATAAGTTCCCCCGCCATCATCAGTAGGAATGTCATTCCACTGACCTGCAAGGCACTGAGGCACGGCGAAGGTTAAGTAGTTTTCTGGCTCGCAGTATCCAAGTACTTCTAGATTTCCACAATTATTCGGCTCACCCTGACACCAATTCGTATAAATCATTTCTTGTCCAGTAGCCCATCTCCACCGCCCTTCTCGCTCTTTATCTGTAGCCCCCAGAAGCACATATGGAGCAAGATTGTAGACAAATAAATTCTCTTCGGCGTTGTCAATGGTAACCAAATGACCTCCTCTGGATGTGCAATAATTTATGGCATGATCCCAACTTGATTGGGAAAAGACCAAATACCAGTGACCGTTATCGGGATTTTTAACGCCTTTATATGGAGTTTGAGTGTATGTGATTATTGTTGCTGTAGGCATTGACGTTGATGTTGGTGCGTCAATCGTGGATAAAGATATTGCAGACAAGGTGGTTGTGTTAGTTTGCGCTGTGGCGCCCGACGCGACGATTGCAATCCGCCCGTCGAGGCTGGCAAGATACCAGCCAAACGCGAGCAAGGCTATAAGGATGACCCCACCAATGATCAGGTGTTTACGCGGGAAGGATAGTCTTTTCATAGTGATTCCTCTGTACGAATTATTTCCTTCCGAAATAGTTCACGATGAGAATCCCTATCCCGATCAATAACGTTACGCCGAGGAGGATGCCGATGGTTTCGCCTCTGGCGGACGCTTCTTGTAAACTCCCGGCAGTTGTCGAGGCGAACCATATGACGGCGCACGTGCCAAACACGCCGCCGATGACCACAAGAAACATCTTGAGCGCTTTCTTCATGGCGAATTCTCCTCTTGAATTCATTGCCTATGGACAAACGATCTCAAGGTTGAACCTTTTTCCTTGTCCTTCCTCCAGTTGAAACTCGGCAACCGCAATGATGCGCTTGTTCCCAAACCCTCCCAGTCCGCCGTAGCCTGCAAAGGTCACTACAAACTCACCGTTTGCGCCGAGCGTTTCATACGGCGTAATGCCGGGGCATTCCGGCGGACCATCCCAAACAACGGTGAGCAGATAATTCCCCGCGGGTACATCGGGAAAACTGTAATTACCGTCTGCGTCGGTTTGTGCGCTGAAATCCGCTTCGCAATCCGTGCAGTCGAGTTGCACCGACGCGCCAGCCACAGGCTCTCCCGCATCTTCATCCGTCACTTTCCCATGCACGCCTTTGCTTCCGCAGGCCAGCAGCAGCGTAAAAATTAATGAAGCGAGCGTTATTTTGATATTCACCTTTTTCTCCATACACAGTTCTTCATTCCCAGCTTGAGACCTCAATCCAATTGAGGTCTTTATCAACCGTCAACAGCGCGCCTTTGGCGTATATGACGCCGTCAAGGATGAGTTCGCCGCCTTCCACGTTGACCGTAATTTTTGTGCCGTAACACTTGACTTGCATTTGGTTGTCTATAATTTGAATATCGCCGTTTAGAAGCCAGCTGCCATTCGCCGAGATTCCTTCGAGCGACGCTTCTGTTTTGCATAGATTGACTCCTGCTGGATATGTTCCCACAACTTCGGAATATGTCGGCTTGTCGGCTTTGGGCGAAGGCGCGATTGTCGGTTCAGGAGCGGTTATCGTTTCCGTCGCGGGAATCGACTCGGAGGGAGGCGTAACGGACTGAATGGGAGACGCGCATCCAACAAGGAGGGACATCAATATTCCAGAAATATAGAAACGATTTTTGAATGGTAAATTCATGTTCAACTCCAATGGGCGAGTTGACATCATCCTACAGAATTAATTTCACAGATTCGGCACGGATTTGTAACAGTTTTGTAAACATCCCCCAACTGTTCGGTTACTTTGTTTCGGTGAAGTGGGCAATCGGCAGGGAAAAATGAAACGTTGTCCCTTGCTCGATGTTGCTGTCTACCTCGATGGAGGTGTGATGTTGTTCGAGGATCGCGCGAACGATGGCAAGTCCTAATCCTGTGCCTTTCGTTCCGGCGTCTGCGCCGCGCCAAAACGGTTCGAAGATGTGCGGTAATTCCTCCGCCGCAATAACGGGACCGCGATTATTGATTCCGACGCTCACAGTATCCGCATTTGGAATTAGCCGAACGACTACTGGTTTATTCGAAGCGTACTTGATCGCGTTATCGAGCAGGTTTAGAAACACCTGCCGGATGCGATCGGGGTCTGCCAGCGCCCGGGGCAGATCGGTAGGGGCTTGAAGGATTGGCGAAACGTTGTTCTTTTCCGCGAGATCGAACAGCGCCGAAAGGGCTTCCTCGGCAGCCACGCGCAGATTGACCGGCTGAATGTGCAGGGGCACGCGATCCAATCGCGAAAGGCTGAGCAAATCCTCAACCAGTCGGGCAAGTCGTTCGGTTTCGCCCGAAACAAAACCCAGCGACCTGCGCCACAGCGCCTCTTCGTCGATTCCACAGCTATTTAGAATCTCTACATGCCCCATGATCGCGGTAAGCGGCGTGCGTAGTTCGTGAGCGATCGTGCCGACTAATTGTTGATATAACTCTGCTTGATAAGACGCATCCGCCGAGTCGGCAAGCAAGATAAGTATCTCCGCTTCTTCCGGAACTTGGATCTGGGCGACCAAAACTTGTAGCTTCTTGTTTTCCGTGACGATTTCGAGCCTTTCCGTTAAACCCGAACGGTCGACGCGCTCGACGGCTACGGCGAGCGCGGAAGGCAAACTCGCTCCCCATCGTACGCGTTCCTTTAACTGTGCGGCTTGTTCATTTTGCCATTGGAGATTCGCTTTGCGATCAATGATCAGCGCTGCTTGCGGGAGCGCGTTCAGCAGCGCGGAAAACTTTGAAACGTAATTTTCGTTCTTGGAGATTGGCGCTTGTCTTCGGCGAAGCGCCCACCCAATGCCTGCGCCGGACGCGAACAGCATTAATGCCCAGAAGATCGCTGTTCCGACTGAAATACTTGCGATTATGCCTTCATCCATGCCGCGCTCCCGGTCTGTTCAACCCTGCGACTCAAATTTGTAACCGATATTCCGGACGGTGAGTAGAAAACTAGGTTCGCTGGGATTTGTCTCGATTTTTTGCCGTAGGCGTTGGATGTGAACGTCTACCGTGCGGGTTTCCCCCGCGTAATCGTAGCCCCAGACTTTTTCCAAAAGGGTTTCCCTGCCATATACCCGCCGCGGATTGGAAACCAGCAATGCCAGTAATTCGAATTCTTTAGGAGTTAGGTTTAGCGGCTTCCCGTCGCGATTCACCGTCCTGCCCTCGATGTTGATTTCCAGTGAGCCAAAATGAAGCGCACGCGAGCCGGGACCTGCCGAATGCTGGACAAGCCGCAACAACGCGCGGATGCGGGCGAGCAGTTCTCGAATTTTAAAAGGCTTGGTGATGTAATCATCTGCGCCGATCTCGAGGCCGACGATCTTGTCCACATCGTCGTCTTTGGCGGTAAGCATGACGATCGGAATATATTGCGAACGTCGGCGGAGAGCTTGACATACTTGTAGACCGTCCAAGCCGGGGAGCATCAGGTCGAGAAGAATCAGGTCGGGTGAGAACGACTCGACGCGCTCTTGCGCCGTGTCGCCGCGTTTGACCAGTTCGACCCCAAAGCCTTCGCGTTCCAGCGCGGTCTGTACAAATGCGCCAATGGCCGGATCGTCCTCCACGATCAAGATACGCGACTGAGACCCTTGAATGTTGCTGGTCATATAACTAGTTTGTTTTTGGAGATTGCTAATTGAGTTGGAAACGACTTTAAAAGTATACTCCTAAATCATGGAATGTCGTAATGTTGCCCTGTGAGGGAGTGTCCAATTGAGAAAGAAAAAAAATACTTGCCACAGAGAGCGCAGAGTTCTCAGAGAAAGGAATTCTCAAAATATCTGTGTTCTCTGTGGCTAAAAACTCCATGCCCAAACGAAAACGAATATCCGCCAGCCAAAAAGCGCCAGTGAGGTGGATAAGACTCCTTAGATAGGAGGAATCGGGTTTTGGAAACTGTCGAGGTGTACAAAGGCTCGGCGCATTCGTCGCAGGCGCGCGTGGGAGAGATTTTCAAAGGGATTAATAAAATGAGACATCCCAAAGGTTATAATTCCCCTACTCATGGAAAAACAGACGATTTCCAAAAAGCGAGTTGCCGATCACGGAGAGGTATTCACCAGCCCGCGCGAGGTGAACGCCATGCTCGATTTGGTGAAGCAGGAAACCGAGCGGATCGACTCGCGCTTTCTTGAACCCGCCTGCGGGACGGGAAACTTTCTAACCGAGATTCTGAATCGAAAACTGCAAGTCGTCGCAAAGAAATATCGCAGGAGCCAGTTGGATTTCGAGCGTAATCTTGTTTCGGCGATCTCGTCCATCTACGGCATTGATATTTTAGAAGATAACGTCATCGCCTGCCGCAGGCGTTTGTTTGACATCGCCAATGAAAAGTACACGGCTCTTTTCAAACAAAAAGCAAAGAACGACGCGCGCCGCGCCTTGAAATTCATCCTTGAAAAGAACATCATCTGGGGCGACGCGCTGGATTTGAAAACCGTTGGCGCGAACCCGCATCAAATCATCTTCGCCGAATGGTCGTTTCCTTTCAATAATAGCCTGATCAAGCGACGCGACTTCGTCTTTGCCGAGTTATTGCCCAACGAATCGAACAGGACCAGCCAGCTTGATCTATTTTCCAAAAACGCGCTGGTATCGGATACGGGCGAAAAGGTCTTTTTGCCGACCGAGACGCGCAGTTATCCGCCGATTCATTTTTTGAAAATCGGCGAAGAATCGAAGGAGTGAGACAACGACCGAGAAAGGACGAAGCGAAAATAAATGTTCAACACCTACAACCCCGACGTGCTGACCTGCCTTGCCAACCTGAGCAACGACGAGGTCTTTACCCCGCCCAACATCGCCAACCAAATGCTGGATTTGCTCCCGCTCGACATTTGGCGCGACAAAAACGCCACCTTTCTCGATCCCGCCACAAAAAGCGGAGTCTTCCTGCGCGAGATCGCCAGGCGATTAATGGAAGGCTTGAAGGACGAAATCCCGAACCAGCAAAAGCGCATCAATCACATTTTTACGAAGCAATTATTCGGCATTGCCATCACCGATATGACCGCCCTGCTGACGCGGCGCAGTTTGTATTGCTCGAAGAAGGCGAACGGCAAATATTCGGTCTGCGAGGGCTTTGCCTCGCCCGACGGCAACATTTTATTCAAACGCGTGATTCACGTTTGGCAAGGTAACCAGTGTAAATATTGCGGCGCGAATATCAATACTTATGATAGAGACGAATCGCTTGAAACACACGCGTATCAATTCATTCATACAGAAATGCCAGAGGAGTTGTTCAACATGAAATTCGATGTTGTCATTGGAAATCCCCCCTACCAATTGAGTGACGGTGGACATGGAGCAAGCGCAATTCCCATCTACCATCAGTTCGTGTTACAAGCAAAAAAACTCAATCCCCGTTTTCTAACCATGATCATTCCCTCGCGTTGGTTCACTGGCGGTAGAGGTTTAGATTCTTTCAGAGATGAAATGCTGAACGATAAGCGCGTTAGGGTAATTCATGATTTTATTAATGCTGGCGATTGTTTCCCTGGAGTTGAAATCAAGGGTGGCGTTAATTACTTCCTTTGGGCAAGGGACGAACAAGGAGAATGCAAGATTTATACTCATGAAGGCAACGCGATTGTTTCTGAAGCCGAAAGACCATTGTTGGAAGAGGGCGCAGATACTTTTATTCGATACAACGAAGCAATCTCGGTGTTGCACAAAGTCCAAAAATTAAAAGAAGAAAGTTTCGCAAGTATCGTCAGCGCAAATGACCCATTTGGTTTCGATGTTCGTGTTGAAAATAGTTACAAAAGAATAAAGCCAAAATTCAAAAACAAGCCTTTCAAGGATAGTGTCGTTTTTTATTACAACGGCTGGAGAAAGGAAGGCTTAGGCTATATTGACAAAGAGTCTATAACGAAAAATGTAGGTTGGATTAATAAATACAAGGCTTATGTTGCCCAAGCATGGGGCATAGGTAATGTAAGCAAGGATTGGATAAAGCCATTCATTGGAGACCCAAATTCTTGTTGTTCTGAAACTTATGTGGTTTTTGGTCCATTTGATAAAAAGCGTACAGTAGAAAATATGATTAGTTACACTCAAACTAAGTTTTTTCACTTTATGCTTGCTCTTGTGAAAATCTCACAACACTCAACAAAAAAGAGTTACTCGTTTATCCCGTTGCAAGATTTCAACGAAGAGTGGTCTGATGAAAAACTGTATAAAAAATACAAACTGACCAAGTCGGAAATTGAGTTCATCGAAAAAATGGTTCGCCCAATGGACAACGGAGAGGAAGCCGATGAGTAACGACTTCTTCCCGCCGCGCCCCGAGGCGGCGCCTTCCATCTACGCCTACGAAGACACCAACCCGCAGTACAAGGGTCTGCTCAAAGTGGGCTACACCGCCAAAAGCGCGCAAGAGCGTGTGGCGGCGCAATATCCCACGCGGCGACCTGGCAAAGCGCCCTATCGCATCGTGCTGGATGAATCTGCCATGCGCAACGACGGCACGGTCTTCGACGATCACGCCGTCCACCGCTATTTGAGGGAGCATGGGATTAAAAATCCCGAAGGGGAATGGTTCCAGTGCTCGGCGGAGGATGTCCGAGCCGCCATCCTCGCCATCAAAGTGGGCGAACCCAACGCGGAATATCGCACGCTCGATTTCAAAATGCGCCCCGAACAGCAGGAAGCGGTGGAGAGAACCGCCGCGTACTTTACCGATTTCAAAAAAGACAAAAGCAACAAAGGCAAAACGCCGCATTTTCTGTGGAACGCCAAAATGCGCTTCGGCAAAACCTTTGCCGCCTATCAACTCGCCAAAAAGATGGGTTGGAAGAAAGTATTGGTTCTCACCTTCAAACCTGCCGTGCAAAACGCCTGGGAGGAAGACCTCAAGAATCACCTGGACTTCAAAGGCTGGCAGTTCATCTCTCCCGACAGTTTGCGCTACGAAGACGCGGATAAACGAAAACCCTTTGTGTGCTTCGGCTCGTTTCAAGATTATCTAGGCAGGAATTCGGCGGGAGGCATAAAGCCCAAAAATGAATGGGTACACACCATCCAGTGGGATTGTGTGATTTTGGATGAATACCATTATGGCGCCTGGCGCGAAAAAGCCAAAGACCTGTTCGAAGCGGAAGATAAAAGAGAGATCAAGTTTGCGGAAGGAGAAGGCTCGGAGTTCTTAAAGGAGACTTCGGAGGAGATCGAAGACTTTCTCCCCATTTCCACAGACCATTATCTCTACCTCTCTGGCACGCCCTTCCGCGCCATCGCTTCGGGCGAGTTCATCGAGGAACAAATCTTCAACTGGACGTACTCCGACGAACAGCGCGCCAAAGCGAATTGGGAAAATGGGGATAACCCCTACGCCATGCTTCCGCGCATGGTTCTGCTCACCTATCAACTGCCCGATTCCATCCGCGAGATCGCCATGCAGGGCGAATACAATGAATTCGATCTGAATGTCTTCTTCTCTGCCGAAGGCGCGGGCGTGCTGGCGCGCTTCAAATACGAAGACGAAGTGCAAAAATGGCTGGATTTGATTCGCGGCGCGTTCTCCGAAACCACCATTGACAACCTGAAACTCGGCGCGAAGAAACCGCCTCTGCCTTTCTCTCACGCGCCGCTGTTGCGCGTCCTTTCGCACACCTTCTGGTTTTTGCCCAGCGTGGCGGCGTGCCATGCCATGAACAATCTACTGGCGCAAAAGCAAAACAAGTTTTATCACGACTACAAGATCACGGTCGCGGCTGGACCCGAAGCGGGCATCGGCGTGGACGCGCTTGATCCCGTGCAAGAGGCGATGGACGACCCGCTCAAAACCAAGACCATCACCCTCTCATGCGGAAAATTGACAACGGGCGTCACGGTCAAACCCTGGACGGGCATCTTCATGCTCCGCAATTCGTCCAGCCCCGAAACCTACTTCCAAGCCGCCTTCCGCGTCCAATCGCCGTGGACGGTTAAAAATCCCGACGGCGCTTCGCCCAACGAGGAACAAATCATCAAGGAAGAATGTTACGTCTTCGATTTCGCCCCCAATCGCGCCCTGAGTCAGATCGCCGAATACGCCAGTCGTTTGAACGTCAGCGAAACCGCCAGCCCCGAAGCCAAAGTCGCCGAGTTTATCAACTTCCTGCCCGTGCTGGCGTACGACGGTAGTTCCATGAAGCAGATCGACGCGGCGGGCATTTTGGATATGGCGATGAGCGGCACAACCGCCACGCTCCTTGCGCGGCGTTGGGAAAGCGCCCTGCTGGTCAACGTGGATAACGAAACTCTTTCCAAACTCATGGCGAATCAACTGGCGATGGACGCGCTGATGAGCATCGAAGGCTTTCGCAACCTGAATCAAGACATCGAGACTATCATCAACAAATCCGAAGCGGTGCAAAAGGCAAAGAAAGAAGCCAACGACAAGGAATTGACCGAAAAGCAAAAGCGCGAACTGACCGAAGCCGAAAAGGAATACAAAAGCAAACGCAAGATGATTCAAGAGAAGTTGATCAAATTCGCCACCCGCGTCCCCATCTTCATGTATCTCACCGATTATCGGGAACGCACGCTTCGGGATGTCATCACCAAACTCGAACCTGCGCTGTTCAAACGTGTCACAGGCTTGGAAGTCAAAGACTTTGAACTGCTGGTCAGTCTCAACGTTTTCAACAGCGGATTGATGAACGACGCCGTCTTTAAATTCAAACGCTATGAAGACGCCAGTCTGGTTTACACAGGCGTCAACAAACATGAAGGCGAAGACATTGGCGGATACGATACCGTGTTGAAGCGGGATGAATACCGCAGGGTGTTTGAAAATGCGCCAGAATATAAAGCGCGCTGAATTCATAAAACATTTCTAAAGGTCAAAAGCGCGCCAACAAAGCGCGCGCCTTGATTCTGCGCACATCCCAAGCAGTTTCACACGCCGTAGCCTTTTTCTGGTTGGACGGCTTCGCCGTCCCCGCCCCAGCGCCAGTAACGCAAACCGTTCGGCGGCTATCCCGCACAATCGAGTAAAAAGGAGATAAGGTCATGAAAAAATCCGTTATATCAATTTTTCTTGCGTTTGTGTTTCTAACAGCTTTGCTGAGTGGGTGCGCTCCTGCCTCAACCTCTGTTCCGCCTACGTTTACGCCTTCGCCCGTGCCTCCCACCTTCACCCCTGAACCAACGGCAACACCCGTTGTTTATAACGTGGAAATTGATGTTACTGACGAGAACGGGAATCCAATTCCCGAAGCGAAAATAATTCAAGGTGAAACAAATGAATTTGCCGATCATCAAGGTGTTTGGCGCAAGTCTATGCAGGATTCAGCGTTTTCTGCCAACATTTGGGCACAGGGCTATTTGTTGAAAGAACAGTCTTCAACTTTACAAGCAGGAGATAATAAAATCTCCGTTGAATTGTCCGTAGACCCGCTTGGTTTGCAAACAGCAGATTTAACGCGAGAGGGGTACAAACTTATTTTTGTTGAAGATTTTCAAGACAATATTTCTGATTGCGCCATTGATGGAAACGGAGCCGTTATACCTGATGATACCGACTCAGGAAATCAGTTACTTCTCGTTGATTTGCGCGGATTAGAAGAAGGTTTTTCTTGTAGCTTTGGACCAACGAATATTGAAAATGCAATCATTGAAGTAAGTTTCCGCTATCCAGCAATCCAGTTTACTGATTTCAAAGACCCCGATTATTTCAATTGGCAGGGTTATTACATTCAATTCCGCGACGGTTTTGACGTGGAAGGCTATCCCTTGCAAGTTTCTTGGGGCGCAACATTGCAAATCAGGGACTTCACAACCAGCGAATGGAAATACCCCATCTTTATCAAACAAGGCATCAAAGAAAATCAATGGTACACATTAAATACACTTTACGACGGCAAAAAAGTTGAGGTCCGAATGAATGGCGGGTTGCGATTTACATTTTTGAATCCTCCTACTATGAACAACACAAAACAATCTTCTTTTGGCGCATTTAGTAAAGCCTTTATTCAATTTGACAATATTAAAATGTGGATACCTTCCGATTAAGAGCCGCCGAACAAAGCGTGCGCTTGACGGGTGGGATTCTGCGGCATTTACATGCTTTTTTCTACACCCAGGCGGAATCCTGCTCCCAAGCCGAATCCACGCCCGCCCCAGCGCAGGTAATGCAAACCGTTGGGCGCCCCTCTCCAAGACTATTCAGAGTAGCGCTCAAATCGGCGATGTTATTTATAACGCCGTTGTATTCAACGTCAAAAACTGGCTAGGTGGCGCGATGAATTCTGATTCTTTAATCCAGTCTGTCCAAGATTCTTTCGCCGTTTAAAAAAAACGAAAAATAGACTATATTCTCGTTGGCGGAATTGCCATCCTTTGGCTGGGGCATTACCGTCGTCTGGCTCGTGACTACGAACACACTACCTTAAACCTTCTAACCTAATACTTCCACATCATGCGGACCCGACTCCTTCAAGCCCGCCCCCGTCATCCGCACAAAGATCGCCTTCTCTTGAAATTCCTCTATCGTATGCGCGCCGCTATAACTCATGCCTGATTGCAGCCCGCCGACGAGTTGATTCAACACCTCGCGCGCCCTGCCGCGATACGGAACCGCCGCCTCGACTCCTTCCGCCACATAATCTTCGATCTCCTCGCGGGTCAGGTCGTTGCCTTCGCGTTTGTTGCGCTCGATGTTCGCCGCCAGCGAAGCCATGCCGCGCGACGCCTTGTAACGATGACCGCGGCGCGTCATCAACATGCCCGGGCTTTCATCCGTGCCAGCCAGCATCGAACCGATCATGACTGTATGCGCGCCAGCCGCAATCGCCTTGGCGACGTCGCCCGGGTAGCGGATCCCGCCGTCGGCGATGATGGGCGTTTTACTTTCGCGCGCCGCATTTGCGCACTCGATGACCGCCGTCAACTGGGGGACGCCCGAACCCGCCACCTGGCGCGTGATGCAGATCGAGCCGGGACCGACGCCGACCTTCACTGCATCAACCCCCGCTTCGATCAAGCGTTTCGTCCCGTCCGCCGTCGCCACATTGCCGCCGATGATCTGCGCTTCGGGATAGCGCCTGCGAATATTCCTGACCATTTCAACTTCAAGCCGCGAATCGCCATGAGCGATGTCCACCACGATGCAATCCGCGCCCGCCTGCAACGCCGCCTCCACGCGGCGCATCTCCTTGTCGCGCACGCCCACCGCCGCGCCGACAGACAGACGCCCCTTCGCGTCCTTCGTCGCTTTCGGGAACTGCGTGATCTTCATGATATCTTTCAACGTCACCAGCCCAGCCACTTTGCCATCCTTATCCACAAGCGGAAGCTTCTCCACGCGATGCTCGTGCAACAGACGTTCCGCTTCCTTCAACGTCGTCCCCGGCGGGGCGACATGCAATTCGCGCGTCATGATCGCGCTCACCGGTTTATGATCTCCGTCTTCGAAAAGCAGGTCGCGGGTTGTGACAATGCCGACCAGTTTTCCATTCTTATCCACGATCAAAATGCCGCCCGTTTGCGTCTCTTCGATCATCCGCTTCACTTCGCCGACCGTCTGCGTGTCCGTCATCGTCAGCGGATTCTCCACCACGAACGACTCGGCTTTCTTCACGCGCTCGATCTGCCGCGCCTGCTCCGCAATCGTCATAAACCGGTGAATGATTCCAATCCCGCCCTCGCGCGCCATCGCAATCGCCATCTCGCTCTCGGTCACCACATCCATGTTCGCCGAAACGACCGGCGACTGTAAAAATATTTTTTTCGTCAACGGGCTAATCGTCGAAAGCGCGCGCCGCGAGTCGACCTCCGAATACTGCGGCGTCAAAAGCACATCATCATAAGTCAACCCGGTTTCCTGCAAAATTTTCATGATACCTCCAGACCTTCGAGGTCTTATTGGAATTAGGCATCGGAATTATAATGCGTACAGATGAGTCTAAACGCGCTTTCTTCTTTGGATGGACGCTACGAAAAGGAAACTTCCCCGCTGCGGGATTTTTTCTCCGAGTTTGCCTATCTCCGCTCCCGGGCGCGCCTCGAACTGGACTTTTTGGCTGGTCTTTCCAACCTGGGCATTCTCCCCGCTGATAGTTTGTCCGGCTACAAACCGGGCCTACAAAACTTCACAGATGAAGATGCGTTGAAAATCCAGGAATACGAAAAGACCACCCGGCACGACGTCAAAGCCATCGAATATTTCCTGCGCGAAAAACTCCCCGCCAAACTTCATTCCTTCATCCACATCGGTCTCACCTCCGAGGACGTAAACAACCTCGCCCTCGCGCTCGCCCTGCGCGACTCGCGCGACCGCGTCCTGCTTCCCGCCTTCGATAATTTACTCGCCGCATTGAAAGACTTCGCAAAAAAATACCGCGCCGCCCCCATGCTCGCGCGGACTCACGGTCAGCCCGCCGTGCCGACCACGTTGGGAAAGGAAATTGCCGTATATCTCTCGCGCTTGATGAAATGCAGGGACGAGTTGGCGGGTCACAAGTTCGAGGGGAAATTGAACGGCGCGGTCGGCAACTTCAACGCCCTTCATGCCGCCTTTCCAAACATTGACTGGCCCGCTTTCAGCAAAGAATTCATCGAGGGGCTCGGACTTGAACCCAACCTCGTCACGACGCAAATTCTGCCTTACGATAACTGGCTGCGTTATTTCCAAATCATTCAAATGGCAAACTCCATCCTATCTGGCTACGCGCAGGATATGTGGCGACATATCAGCGACGGGATTCTGAAACAAAAGGTCGTCGAGGGCGAAGTCGGCTCATCCACCATGCCGCAGAAGGTCAACCCGATAGACTTCGAGAACGCGGAGGGCAATCTCGGAGTCGCCAACGCCCTGCTCGCCCACTACCTCCAAAAATTGCCGGTCTCAAGATTGCAGCGCGACCTTTCCGACTCGACCGTGCGAAGGACGTTTGGGACGGCGCTCGGTCATACGCTACTGGCATGGAACAATATCGCAAAAGGCATTTTGCGCGCGGATGCGGACGAAGAAAAAATGAAAGCGGAGTTGAACGCGCATTGGGAAGCCGTCAGCGAAGGGGCGCAGACGATATTGCGCGCCGCCGGGAGGAGCGACGCCTACGAGACTCTCAAACGTCAGACAAGGGGAAACCAAATGGACGGAACCCGTTATCAATCCTGGGTCGAAGCGTTGAACGTCGAAGAGGAAATCCGTCGGCGTTTGATCCGCCTCTCGCCGGAATCCTATATCGGCTTGGCGATTCAAATAACAGATTCCGTCACTACGAAGAGCGATAGCGACGAAGCAATCTCTTGATAACGGAAGGTTGCTTCGCCCTTCGGACTCGCAATGACATGGAGGAACAATGAGCGTGATCGCAGTGATCGGTTCGCAGTGGGGCGACGAGGGCAAGGGCAAGGCGGTGGATTTTCTGGCGGAGCGCGCGGATTATGTGGCGCGCTTCAACGGCGGGAATAACGCCGGGCATACGGTCATCAACGAGTTTGGGACGTTCAAGATTCATCTCGCGCCTTCGGGGATTTTTGCGCGGAACGCTGTCGGCTTGATCGGCGGCGGCGTGGTCGTGGACCCGGCGGTCTTGATCGAAGAGATCGAAATGCTGAACAGGGCGGGCGTGAACGTGGACGGACGGTTGTGGATCTCGCCGCGCTCGCATTTGATCATGCCGTATCATAAAATTTTGGACGGCTTGTATGAAGAAGCCAAAGGCGCGGGCGCGACCGGCACAACGCGGCGCGGAATTGGGCCCGTGTTCGCGGACAAGGTGGGCTACAACGGCATCCGCTGGACGGATTTTGCGGGCGACGCCTTCGAGAGCCGGTTGAAGACGCAACTGGAGTTGAAGAATAAGATCATTGCGGCGCTGGGCGGGGAAGCGTTGAGGTTCGAGTCTGTGCGCGATGAATATCGCGGTCATTATGAAAAGGTCAAGCCGTACCTCAAGGAATTATTTTCAATTGTGCAGGACGGTTTGAAGGCGAATAAAACTTTTTTGCTGGAGCAGGCGATGGGGACGTTTCTGGACACCGATTGGGGGACGTATCCTTTCGTGACCGCTTCGACGACGATTCCCTCCGCCGCGTCCGCCGGGCTGGGTATTCCGCCGAAATACATCACAAACGTGATCGGCGTGACCAAGGCGTACACTACGAGAGTCGGCGCGGGACCGTTGCCCACTGAAATTCACGACGCCGAAAGCGATGCCTACAAAAAATTCGGCGAAGTCGCCGCCACAACGGGACGCATCCGCCGCGTGGGCTGGCTGGATCTGGAAATTGTAAGAACCGCCGCCGAATTGAGCGGCATGACCGAAATCTGTCTGACGAAGTTGGATGTATTGAGCGGCTTGAAAGAAATTCAGGTTTGCACTGGTTATAAGATGAACGGGAAATCTGTCCGCTATGCGGATGTGGACGCTTACGGGCTGGATAAGGTCGAGCCCGTTTACGAATCCTTCCCCGGCTGGAGCGAGGACATCGGCAAAGCGAAATCGTTTGACGAATTACCCGTCAACGCGCAGAAGTATGCGAGAATGATCGAGGACGCGGCGGGAGTCCCGGTGAGGTGGATTGGGGTGGGCCCGAAGAGGGAGGAGACGATTCGGAGGTGAGCGGCAGAATGCGCGCCGTCACGGCAGAGGCGGCAAGCCGAGTTCTTTGAGGAATTCATTATGTTTGTTCTTTGCGGCGCTTATCTTTTTCTCCAGCGTTTTTAATTCTTCATGCACGGCGCGCAGATCAACCTGTTCTTCTTCCGCCGCGTTGCTGACATAACGGGAGATGTTGAGGTTGTAGCCGTTCTTCTCGATCTCTTCCATTGAGACGCGGCGCGGTCGTGAATATCCGCGCGGTAGGTATATTTGAGGTCGCCGAGTTTGGCGATGAATGCCTGTTCAATTTGTTGTTCGGTCATGGGAATATGGGGAAAATATTTTTCCATTCCTTGCTGTCTGGGCGCGCCATATCCCCAAGTATACCCGACGAAAAAATCGGCTCATGCCTAAAAACTGCGCCGCTCCCGGGCATTCCTGGCGCGAAAATCCGCCCCTCGCGTCCAACCCTCACGCCCCCAGCGCCTGCTTCGTCCTTCGCCTTCCCCGCGCCCGCAAAAGATTCAGAACGCGCGGCATCGCGTCCGAATACAACGCGTATAAAAATTTATTCGGCGCAAAGTCATACGCGCCGGGCGTGCGAATCACTTCGCCGCCCAAGCCCTTCTGAAGCGACGGTCATCCCGCTTTAATAGCCACATCGCATACCACATCGTATATGATACAATCCCAAACGAAAGGATTTCAGCCAAAATGACACGCTATGCCCTAAACCTGCCTGTGGATTTGAAACGCGAAGCCGAGGAACTTGCCAAAAAGCAGGGCGTTTCGCTCAACCAATTCATCATGTGGTCGGTGGCGGAGAAGGTGACGTCCATGCGCAATGAATTGGACGACCCGAAATTTCCGTTGATCGCGTATTATCGCGGCGCATCCGGCTTCCCAACGCCGGTTCTGCGCGGAACTCGTATCCGCGTGCAGACCGTTGCAGTGGCGGTAAAACAATTCAAGGAAAAGCCTGAGACCTTCGCAGAGAACTACGGCGTCGAGGTTAAACAGGTCCGTGAAGCGCTGGCTTTTTATGACGCCCACAAAACGGAAATAGACGCAAACATCAAATACGAGCAGGAGTTGGAAAACAAGCACAAGCGGGAAAAGGCAAAGAAAAATGACAAAGCCGCGTCTTCATCTTGACTCCGACGCGTCCGATGCGGCGCTGCAAAGGGAACTGCTCAAACGCGGGCATGATGTTACGCGAACGCCGAACGAGTGGATTCAGCATGATTCGAGCGATGAAGAACAGTTACGGAATGCGGCTCAAAGAAAACGGGTTATTTTCACCCACAATAGCAGGGATTTCTTTCCGCTGGCGAAACGAATTCTTCGTCACGCCGGCATTATCGTCTCGCCGCAAATTCCCATGCCCAGGAAATTCAAAGCCCTCGACCGTTTCCTCAACGAAGCGACCGCCGAGGAAATGGAAGACCAAATCCGCTGGTTGAGCGATTGGGAGGGAAATCAGGAACGATCATCGCCTGATAAATGAGATAACGAGAAATCACCTCACGCCCCCAGCGCCTGCTTCGTCCTTCGCCTTCCCCGCGCCCGCAAAAGATTCAGAACGCGCGGCATCGCGTCCGAATATAACGCGTATAAAAATTTATTCGGCGCAAAATCGTACGCGCCGGGCGTGCGAATCACTTCGCCGCCCAAGCCTTCCTTGAAGCGATACACCCCCCACATCGCATCGCTTTCGTCGAAGACATCCGGCGCGCCCCACAGGTCATAGGTCAGGCATCCGCCCGCCTTCGCGCGTTTCATCGCCTCCCACTGCAAAAGATAGGTCGGCATTTTGTCGCGGTGGGCGCTGCGCGACATGCCGTAAACGTAATATCCGCGCCCGGCAAAGGTGAAGAGAAAGATCGCGGCGACGGGGTCGTTGTTGTATTCGGCAATTAATGGAATAGCGGCGGGAGATTGGTAATCGGGACTTGGAGATTGCATGAAGGTCTTCCAAACCGTCATGTAATATTCTTCATCGCGGATGACGAAACCGTCGCGCACCGAAGTCTCGGCGTACATTTTATACAGCATGGGCAGGTCTTCCAGTCTGCCTTCGCGCGCCGTCACGCCCTTCCGCTCCGCCAGGCGGATGTTGTACCGCGTCTTCTGCTTCATCCGCATCAGGATTTCCTCCTCGCCTGCGGATAAATCCACCATGACCGTATTCTTGAATTGAATCTGCTCGGGCGATTCCACCCACCCCCTGCGCCTCAACTCGGACCTCGCGGCCTGTCCGCTGTTTTCTGAATCCTCATCCCCGCCGACGGGGATTCCGCGCCCCAGAATCACATCGGGATCAATCTTCAGGAAGATCGCGCCCTGCTTCTTCGCGAACGCTTGCAGATCGTCCAACACCCGCCTGCGCAGGGACTCATTCGTCCAATCCATGAGCGGACCCTTCGGCGCGTAAAAAACGGAGAAGCGGCGGAAGGCAGTCCGTTTGAGGATGAGGGCAGAAGCAATAATTGAAGACTTGCCCTGATCGCCGCCGAAGGGTTGGCAATCGGAAGATACGGAGAATTTTCCATCTTCCGTCCAGACAGCGTAACAGGGAGCCCAGCCATACTTCGCCTTCACCTGCCCCCATTCGTAGGTTTGCAAAAAATGCGGGCCGGGGAGTTGGAAGATGAGTTGATTCCAGGGGTGGGGAGGTTGGGGAGATGAGCCCATTGATAATCGGTAATTGGAGATTGGTAATTACGATTTACCAATTACCAATCTCGTATAAAGCCAGTACGGTAACGGATTATATACTCTATCCAACGCCTGCGCCGCCCGCTTCAACTGTCCGCCGAATCCGCGTTTGAAGCGATAGACGCCCCACAAGCCGTCATGGCGCGACTCGAATTGCGCTTCGAGCGTTTCTTCATCCTCGTCGGGGACGCCCCACAGGTCGTATTCTTCGCATCCGCGCGCCTTTGCCCAGCGAATGGCTTCCCATTGCAGGAGGTAGGCGGGCATTCGGTTGCGCTCTTCATTGCTGGACGCGCCGTAAACATACCAGGCGCGCCTGCCGTTCGCAAAGATCATCAACGAAGCGAGGGGTCTGCCTTCATATTCTGCGACGAGCAGTTCGCATGTCCCTTTGGGGCGGAAGAGTTCATAGGCGCGTTGATAATATTCCCGCGAATGTACGCCGAAGTCATCGCGCCCGCCGGTGATTGTCATCATCTCGTGGAAGGCGGCGATGTCGTCCCATGCGCGGACTTTTACGCCCTTCTTCTCCGCCAGGCGGATGTTGTAACGGCATTTGGGTTTCATGCGCGACAAAATATTTTCTTCGCCATCTTGAATATTAATGGTTATTGTGCGGGGCGGTTGGATGTCATGTTTGGAAATTCTAAATTCTGAATTCTGAATTCTGAATTCATCTGCCCATGCGTCGGGTTCGATTTTTAGGAAGATGGCGCGGTTCTTTTTGCACACCGAATCAACTTCGCGCCAGAACGAATCGCCATCCATTGTCCACTGTCCGCTTTCCGCTGGCTTCGGAATATACGCAATCGTAAACCCCAGCGGCAACTTGCGAAACAAAATCTGAACGCCAACATTCCCGTCAATAATGCGAACAGGTTTCCAGCCGAAATCTTTTTTTAATTCGCCCCACTCGCCCATCTGCAAGAGGTGCGCGTCGGGAAAGTTCGTCAGGAATTGATTCCATTCGGCGAGAGTGGTTTCGGTCATGGATGCACCGAGCCGGAGGGCAGGAAACGGTTGATGGTCAGAATCAAGTCGTCGGTCCGGGAGCGAAGCGCGAGGTCGGAGAGTTCATCCACAGTTCGAGCGAGGGCGGCGCCGTCCACCTGTTCCTCCCGCGACATGCGAAAAATCTCCGGGTGCTGCGTGCGTTCAAAATCCACGCCGTCTTCGAGCAAATCTTCGCGCAGTTTTTCGCCGGGACGGATGCCGGTGGTTTGAATGTCAATGTCGCGGTAGGGTTCGAGCCCCGAAAGGCGGATGAGGTCTTCGGCGAGATCGAGGACGCGAATCTGTTCGCCCATGTTGAGCATGAAGACTTCGCCGCCGACGCCCATGCTCGCGGCTTGCAAAACGAGATGCGCGGCTTCGGGGATGATCATAAAATAACGGCGCATATCGGGGTGCGTGATGGTGACGGGACCGCCGCGCGCAATTTGATTTTTGAACGTGCGCACGACGCTTCCGCGACTGCCCAGCACATTGCCAAAACGCACAACCGAATACGGCAGGTTATGGCGTTGCGCCGCGTCGAGGACGGTTAACTCGGCGAGACGTTTTGTCGCGCCCATCACGCTGGCCGGGCGCACGGCTTTATCGGTGGAGATCAGCACGAGTCTCTCGACGTTATGCCGGGTCGCCGCCTCGACGACGTTCTTTGTGCCGAGGACGTTGTTCGTGACCGCCTCCTCGACGTTGGCTTCCATGAGCGGGACATGCTTGTGCGCCGCGGCGTGAAAGACGATCTGCGGTTTGCGCTGGTTGAAAATTTTTTCAATGCGGCTGGCGTCGCGGATGTCGGCGATGACGGCTTGCAGGGCGAGCGCGGGAAAATCCTCTTTGAGTTCCTGCAACGCTTCGAAGATGCTGTTCTCGCCATGACCAAGCAAGACAAGTTCGGCGGGTTTCCAGCGCGCAAGTTGACGGCAGAGTTCGCCGCCGATGGAGCCGCCCGCGCCTGTGACGAGGATGCGTTTGCCGCCGAAGGTCGCGCCGATGAGGCGGTCGTCAATCTTTGCGGGTTCGCGGCGCAGCAGGTCGGTGATGTCCACTTCGCGCAGGCGGTTGACGCTGACCTTGCCGCCGAGCAGTTCGTAAAATCCGGGGATGATGCGCGAGACGATTCCGCGTTTGCGACATTCGTCGTTGACCAGGCGGATGATATGCCCGGGCGCGGACGGGATGGCGATGATGACTTCGTCCACCTGCCCGGCGTCGAGCGTCCTTGCGAGTTGTTCGATCCTGCCGATGACCGTCACGCCGTAGATGTTGTGATTCTGTTTGGCGGAGTCGTCGTCGAGGAAGCCGATGGGGACAAGATTCAACTGCGGGGTTTTTTGCAACTCGCGGACGACGAGCGCGCCCGCGTCTCCCGCGCCGAGGATGAGGGCGCGGCGGGTTTTGGCGTTGGTCTGCGCCGACGGTTGTTCCGCCAGGATTCGCAGGGCGAAGCGCGAACCGCCGATGAGGATGAGCGAGATCAGCCAGTCAATGCCGAGGGCGGAGCGCGGCATACCTGGCTTGATCAAGTCAAAGCCGATGAGCAGGAGCATGACTCCCGAAGTCAGCGCCGAGGCGGTTGTGACGGCAAACGTAATCAGCCGCAGTTCGTTCGTGCTGGCGTACATCCACAGGCGGCGATAGAGTCCGAAAAAGTAATAGGTGGGAATTTTGACGATCAACGCCGCCGCGCACATCGCCAATGCGGCGGGGAAATAGAACGGCAACTCGCTCACGTCCAGCCGCAACGCAAAACTGCCCAACACCGAGACGACGGTCAGGGCCAGGTCGCCGGCGAGGACGAGGCGATTGCGGAAGTGGGAACGGGAGGACATGGGGGGGAGAATAGGGAATAGGGAATAGGGAGTAGAGAATAGAGAATAGAGAATAGAGAATAGAGAATAGGGAGTAGGGAGTAGGGAGTAGGGAGTAGGGAGTAGAAGGGTAGAGATTGGGAAAAAATTACTAACCTCAAATTACCAATCTCCAATTACCAATTCCCAATTCCCAATTACCAATTCCCAATTACCAATCTCCAATTACCAATTACGCATTTCTTCCACCGCTTCCTTCAATCCCTCTGCCAGGGTTACGCGCGGTTTGAAGCCGAGCGTGTCCATGATTTTTTGGGGAGAGCCGATGGAGCGGTAAATATCCCCGGCGCGCGGTTCGGCGTGGATGTGTCTGGGGGCGTTCGGAAAAAGTTCGTAGAGGATGTCGAGCAGGTCGAGCAGGCGCGTCTCAACGCCGGTGCAGACGTTGAAGATCTGCCCGGGCGCGGCGGGATGTTCGGCGGCGAGCAGGTTGGCTTGAATGACATCGCGCACGTTGATCAGGTCGCGGCTCTGTCCGCCGTCTCCAAAAATTGTGACGGGTTTGCCGTCCAACATGCGGCGGATGAAGATCGGCACGGCGGCGGCGTACATCGAATCCGGCCGCTGACGCGGGCCATAGACGTTGAAATAACGCAGGGCGACCACTTCAAAATCGAACGACGACGTATAAAGTTGTCCGTAGAGTTCGTCCACGCGCTTGGAGACGGCGTAGGGAGACAACTGCCGCAACGGCGTATCCTCCACAAGCGGGTAGGCTTGCGAGTCGCCGTACACTGCGGCGCTGGTGGCGAACACCGCGCGCTTCACGCCTGCCTTGCGGGCGGCTTCAAACAAAATGGAGGTCCCGGTCACATTGACGTCGAAACACTCCTGCGGCTTTTCCATCGACTCGGGGACGGAAACAAACGCCGCTTCATGAAAGATGATGCCCGCGCCTTTAACGGCTTTGGCGACCGCGTCCGCGTCGCGCAAATCGCCCTCGACGATCTCCACATCCAGCCCGGCAAGGTTCTCGCGCCTGCCGGAGGAAAAATTATCGAAGACGCGGACGGAGTGTCCGAGCTCGAGCAATGCGCGCGAGATATGCGAGCCGATAAATCCCGCGCCGCCGGTGACAAGATGGTTCATTTTATCTGCCCGTCCTTCTTAGCACCGTCCCAATCGTCCTTAGCACAATGCTGAAATCAAGGGTCAGGGTGCGGTGTTTGATGTAGTACAGGTCGTATTCAAGTTTAACAAACGTCTCTTTAACGGTGGCCACATATCCATAATTGATCTGCGCCCAGCCGGTGAGTCCCGGTTTTACAAGTAATCTTGCCCGATAATAAGGAATCTTCTTCTGGTATTCCGCCACCAGTTCGGGGCGTTCGGCGCGCGGACCGACCAGGCTCATCTCGCCGCGCAGGACCGTCCAGAATTGCGGCAGTTCGTCGAGGCGCGTCTTGCGCAGAAAGGCGCCTACGCGGGTCACGCGCGGGTCGTTTTCAGCCGCCACCATCGGCTGTCCGTCCGCTTCCGCATTTTGCTTCATCGTGCGAAACTTCAACGTGCTGAAGGTTTGAGCGCCCTTCCCCAGCCTCGGTTGCGAATAGAAAATTGGGAAACCGGTTTCCAGCGCGATGGCGAGCGCGATCAACGGCAACAGGATTAAAAATATCAGCGTGCCGACAAAGCCGCCCACAATATCCATGCTGCGTTTCAACAATTCGTACAACCCGTGAACCCGTACTTGATCCACAAACGAACGGATGACCCAATCCGTCTCCAGGTGTTCGATGGGAACGCGCTGGGTCAATTCCTCGTACAGGATCGGCATACGGGTCACTTCGATTCCGCGTTCCTGAATATCCAGCACGGTTTGAAAGGTTTCGCCCTTGATCTCTCCGTTGATCGCCACCACCACATCCGAGATGCGGTAGTCCTCGACAAGGTCGAACAGGCGGCGGCTATCGCCCAGCACGGCAAACCCATGAAAGGACTTACTGCGCTTGACAGGGTCATCATCCACGAAGCCGATCAGCAGGAAGGGCGGCGGGTTGAGTTTGCGGTACGCCTCCACCAGTGTGCGCCCGGCCTTGCCCGCCCCAACGATCAGCACGCGGCGCATTAAACCGGACGATGTGTAGAGTCGGATGTAGACGGCGCGCCAGCCCAATGTCAGGAACGAGGCAATAACCAGAAAGGCGCCGATGGCAATACGCGGCAGGGAATTTGGATCGGTGTTAACCGTAAAGAAGAGCGAATATCCCAACAAGCCGACGATCGGAGCGACGGCAATCGCGCGCAGCGTTTTGCGGAAGTTCGAAGCGGTATGAATTTCATACGAGTCGACCATCAACAACAGCCAGGCCAGCGGCAGGAGATAAAACCAGATCGGAACTTCCACCCGGATGATGCGCTCCGCCACATTGGGCTTCACGCCGCTGTCAATCAGGCGGTAGAGCGAATATTGATACCAGAACAGAATCGCGCCGGCGGTCGCGGCGGCGGATGCGATAAAGTCCCCGATCAGCAGAACAGTGCGTTGCTCGCTGGGACGCAAACGCAGCGAGGGGCGGTAGATATCAGCCATTCTTGAACATGCCTGCCAGCCCGCTCCAAAGAAAACCCGCGCCCCATGAAAAGTGCATGGTCGCAATAGCGGACGGCAACCCCCAGAGATGAAATCCTTTCCTTGTTCGTATCGCCAGGGTCGAACCGGCAAGCCCCAATGCAAAAAAATAAACGGATAATTGCGCGGCAAGCAGGGCGCGGGCAACCCCAAACCACAAGGATAACACAATCAACGCCGCAAAGATGAGAACAAAAACCGGCGGAAGCGCCTGCCGCCAGCGCAGCGTATGCGGGTAACGCCTCAACATGCGGAACTTCCAAAACCCGTAACGCCAGTATTGCGCCGCAAGTTTTCCAAGAGTGGGGCGCGAAAAATAAACGCAACGAATGGACGGGTCGAGCCAGACCACGCCGCCCGCCTGGCGCACGCGCGCGTTGAATTCGTAATCTTCATTGGAGAGCAGCGTCTCGTCGAAAGCGCCGATTCGTTCGATCAACTCGCGGCGAAAGGAACCGAACGGGACGGTATCCACCGCCCCGGCTTTGGCATTGAGGCGGTAGAGCGCATCCCCCACCCCAAGCGGATGAGCCGCCGCCGCCGCAATCGATTCTGCCATCCGCGTCTCCGCCCCGGGGCGAATCTCCCACACGCCGCCGATATTATCGCCCCTGTGATTTTGATGCGCCGTCACACAGCGTTCCACATATTCGGGGATCGGCATCGAGTGGGCGTCCAAGCGGATGAGGATCGCGCCTCGCGCCTCGCGAATGGCCTGATTCACGCCAGATGGTATGGTCCTCGCCCGATTCTCCATCACGCGAATCTCGAATCCGGGATGCCGCCTCTTGAACGATTCGATCTCCGTCCGCGTGCCGTCTGTGGACATGCCGTCCGCGATCACAACCTCCATCTTATCGTGCGGATACGTTTGCGCGCGCAAAGAATCGAGCAATTTGCCGATCGTGGCTTGCTCGTTATAGCACGGAACGATGATGGAAACAGTCGGTTGGTCGGGCATGGGTCCGGCAAGATTACGCCGCCATTCACAGGCGGCGGGAGTATCGCAAGGTTTACCCTGCTGGTTTGGAAAAGCGCGCAAACTGAAGTTTGCGGTACGGTTATGCGGTCAACGGCAGGATGACTTCCATCGTCGCGCCAAGCCCGGCTTCGCTTTGGACGCTTATTCTACCACCATGCGCCGCGACGATCTCGCGCGCAATTGCCAGCCCCAGCCCCGCGCCGTGAGATTCGCCGCCCGCCCGCGACGGGTCTGCGCGATAGAACCGCTCGAAGATGCGCGGCAGTTCATCCTTTGACATGCCCGCGCCCGTATCGCTGACTGAAATACGCATCGCATTTGAAACAAGAGACGCCCGCATCGTAACTTTTCCGCCTTGCGGCGTAAACTTGAGCGCGTTATCCACGAGGTTTGTAAACACCTGCGCCAGGCGGTCGCCGTCCGCAACGAGCGGCGGCAAATTCGATTCGGCGTCCACTTCAATATTCACGCCCGCGCGCGCCGACTGCGGCGCGAATTTTTCGGCAATCGAGTTCAACAGCGCGCTCACATCCACCGGCGACATCTTCAAATCCGCCAACCCTGCGTCCAGCTTTGCCAGGTCGAGCAGATTCGCCGCCATGCGGCGCATCCGTTCGGATTCGTCGTAGATGATCCGCGCCGCCTTTTGCCGCGCCTCTTCGGTGTTCGCCGTCCCATCCAGCAGCGCCTGAGCGAATCCCTGAATGGAAGTGAGCGGGGTCTTCATCTCATGCGAGACATTCGCCACAAACTCGCGCTGTGATTTTTGACTCGCCTGCACCCGCGCCGCCATCGAATTAAATGCCCGCGTCAATTCCTGGACCTCATGCGGGCCCCTCGTTTCCACCGGTTGAATCTCCGCCGAGGGCATTTCACGCGCCGCGCCGATGATTCCCTGCAACGGGCTGGCGATCCACCCGGAGACGAGGAAAGCGACAACCAATGAAAGCAGAAAGGCAACCGCGCCGCTGAACAGGATGCTCGGCATGAATTCGTCGCCAAACAGGCTGAGAATGGATAATCGCGGGCGCGGAACCGCCGTCATCACAAACGAACCGTCGGGAAGTTGCGCAATGGCGACCAGCCAGGCCGTCCCAGCCGCATCGCGCGCAATCGGAGAATTTTTCAAGAGCGTCTTTTTCTCCGGAAAAGCCAACGCCGCCGCTTCGGGCGACGACGTGTCGTACACAACCTCCCTGTCGCGATCAAACACGATCACGCGCGCGCCAAACCTCTCCGCATTGCGCTCGGCAAGTTCGGAAATCGGCGGCGCGTCCGGCTCCCCGCTCTGCTCCAGCAGGACAACTTGAGCCGCCTTCAAGCGCTCCACCGTCTTCCGGTACGCAAGCGGACTGCGCAACAGCGAGACGAACAGGACGATCGTCACAACGCCCAGCGCCATGACGATGATGAAGGCGTAACTCAACCAGAGACGGGAACGCAGGGAGGAGAGCATGGGCGGCAACAGGTCATTGCGAGAAGGGCGTTTGCCCCGACGAAGCAATCTCCGGAAATGCAAGGATTGCTTCGGACAGAGAACAAGAGCGCCCTCGCAAGGACATCATACAACCAGTTTATACCCCACCCCCGTCGCCGTTTCGATCTTCACGTTTCCGCCTTCGAGTTTTTTGCGAAGATGCGCGATGTGAACGTCCACCGTGCGGGTTTGACCGTAGTAATCGAATCCCCATGCGAGTTGAAGCAGTTGTTCGCGCGAGAACACGCGCCCGGGCTGTTCCGCCAGAGTAAGCAGAAGGTCGAATTCCTGGGCGCGCAATTCCAAAGTCCGCGAAGCGAGGCGGGCTTCCCTCGAAGCGGGATCAATCGTCAAATCGCCGAGGCGAATCGCTTTCCCGTCCGCTGACTTCTTCGGCTCGCTCCTTCGCAATATCGCCTTGATCCTTGCCGTCAGTTCGCGCGGGTTGAACGGCTTGGTCAGGTAATCGTCCGCGCCGAGTTCGAGTCCGAGGATTTTATCTATGTCTTCGTCGCGCGCGGTGAGCATGATGATGGGGACATCGTCGCCCGCCGAACGCAACCTGCGGCAGACATCGAAGCCGTCCACTTTGGGAAGCATCACGTCCAGCACGATCAGCGCGGGCTTTTGCTTCGCCGCCTCCGCCAGCGCGGATTCGCCGTCGGCGATTTCCAGGATGCGATAACCGTCGCGCTCAAGATACATCCGCGCCAGTTGCGTGATGGACGGTTCATCGTCCACAAGCAGGATCAATTCAGAGGGCATTACCGAAACTCAGAAGCGCGTCGCGCCAAACGGGGAGATTTATCCTGTCGAGTCAGGCGCGGCGCGCACATTATTCAGACAAGCGCCACACATTCGATCTCGACCAGCGCGCCTTTCGGCAATCCCGCCACGGCGACGGTCGAACGCGCGGGCGGGTTTTCAGTGAAAACCTCGGCGTAGATCGCATTCATCTTCGCAAAATCGTTCATGTCCTTGAGGAACACAGTCGTCTTAATCACGCCGTTCATATTCGAACCCGCCGCCGCCAGCACATGGCCAAGATTGGCAAGTACCTGCCGGGTCTGTTCCTCAATTCCGCCGGGGACGAGTTCCATCGTGGCGGGGTCGAGCCCGACCTGCCCGGCGGTATAGACCAGGTTGCCGATATGGATCGCCTGCGAATACGGACCGATCGCCTTTGGGGCTTTTTCCGTATGAATAATCTGTCTGCTCATGGGTTCCTCGCTTCGGGGTTGGGATATTGGGATTTATCGGAAAATATTTTTGAGCGCGGACGCGCGCGGAAAACGCGGCTTTTTTCACTCCTTGATCAGCATAAATCCGCGTTCATCTGCGTCCGACAAAAGAGCGTTGCCTTATCTCCGATAGTGTCTCCTGACGTATTCTAACCCATGTCATGCGCCGTTCCCGCCGACCGCAGACCGCCGACTGGAATCGGCGGTCTGCGTCGAAGGTTTCATGCTTAATCCCGTTCGGATTTTTCCTCCGCCGGTTTGTTCGCCTCGCGGAAGGCTTTGATCGCTTCGCGCAGGGCTTTGAAGGTTCCGCCCATCGATTCCTTGATCGCCTTCATCTTTTCGCTCGCCTCTTTGAGCGTGGCTTTCGCCTGCTCCGCGTTTGCGACCTTGCCGTTCGCATCGAATCCGGAGTGAGCGTCAATCACATTGCCCAGCGCCTCATACTGCGGACGGGCGGCGGTCAGCGCGGATTCGTAGGCGTCGAGCGCGGCTTGCAGTTGAGAGACATCCTTGCCGTTTGCCGCCGCCTTGTCAATCATGCCCTGAAGTTTGGCGATGCGCCCATCCGTATCCTCGAACGCTTTTCCCAGCCGTTCATGGGTTTTCACCGCGCGCGCCCAGGCGGCTTCCAGTTTTTCGTTCGTCGGCTTGGGCGGGTTCTCATCCGCGGCAAGAACGGATGAGACAGGAATCGCCGCCAGGAAGAGAGCGGCGGCGAGGAAAGCCGTTACGAACTTCGTAAATTTATTTTTCATCGTAAACCTCCTTCAGGTTTCGATGAGATTGTAGGGCAGACAGGTTAGGAAGGTGTGGCAAGGATGTAAAAAGTTTGTAAAACAAGCCTATAGGCTTGTTTTACGGCGAGGGCGGCGCAATCGGCGTCAGCGTCGCCGTCGGCGCGGGAATCGGAGTCGGCGCCAGTTCCACCCAGCCGCTATAAGCGAAATACTCGGATAGAAACTGCGTTCGTTCGCGTTCGTTCATCGGGCGCGGGCGCGAAAAATCCTCCAGCATGGCGGTCAACAACTCCACGCCGAGATATTTGCCGTCGTAAAAAACGTGACGGTCAATAAATTCGCGGCGCGTCTCGTCAATCACCGAACCGTCGGGCAGTTCGTAGGTCATCTGATCGAAGAATAAATTTCCCAAACCGAAGTGGATGAACGAATCGCCGCGGAACTCCATCAAATGCGGATAATGCGCCTGCGAGCCGCTCACCACCGTCGCCCCCGCATCGGCGACGGCGTGAAAACCGTCCTCGTGCATGTAACAGGGACCGGAGTGATAACACTCCTCATGCTGAAAGGTGAAGATCACCCTGTACCCCTGCTTCACAGCGTCTTGAATCTGCCGCGCATAAAAATCATAATCGCAATCCGCCGCGCCGGGTTGCGTGTCTGTGGCTTTCACAAACGTATACGAGACCTTGCCGTTGCAACCCATGAACGCGATCTTATTCCCGTTCGCTTCCATAAAAACGGGCTTGCGGGCTTCGTCCGCGTTTGCGCCGCCGCCGTAGTAGGGAATATGATTGTCGCGATATATTTTCAAAGTGTCGAGCATGGCTTGCGTGCCGCGATCCGCAAAATGATCGCCGGTCAACTCCACAATATCGGCGCCGACATATTGCAACAACTCGAAATACTTCGGGTCGCTGCACAGGATGAAATTTTTATACCCCGGCGTGGGCGGCGGGCAACTTGCGTCGAACGGCACTTCGTTGCTGATGTGCGCGATGTCCGCATTCGCCAGCCAGTCGCGGATCAACTCGCCCGGGCGCGTCACGCCTTTCGTCTCCATCGTAAACGCCGTCGCGCGCACCAACGCCGTCACGCCGGTCAACACAACCGTCGTCAATTTGGATGCGTCACGATTTGAGTCGGGCAGTTCAAAAGACGCATCCGTCAAGCCAAACGTCATCTTCAACGGATAAAGACTCGCGTCGAACTCCTTGCGCATCGGCGACTGCCCGTCCACCGTCAACACTTTCCATTTGGGTTGGATTTCTTCAAACGGGATGATCGCCCACTTAAAAGGCGGAGTCCACGCCTCAGCCAGAATCTCATCTTTGGGGACGCTTCTCACCGCGCCCGAAGCGGGTTCGCCCCACAGGGCAGTCAACGCCCTCAGGGTGGATTCTGCCATGAGCAACGGTTGACCGTTCTCGGTTAAGGATGATCCGCTTTTCCAGGCGCCGATCAGGTCTGCGGACGGAATCCCATCCGTCACCGTTGGGAAAGGCGCGGCGAGGGCGTAAATCCACAAAGAGCCTGAATCGGAGACATCCAATTTTTGCGTGGCGAGTTCGGGGATGGTCGTGATGGGAACGCCCGAGGCTTCCGCAATTTCGCGCAGTGGATCGGGCGCGGCGGGACTCACCCATAGCGCGTCGGGCATGAGCGTTTGCGTTGGCGCGGCAGTCGGCGCGGGCGGAACGGTCGCGGCGGGCGTTTCCGTGGCGGGCGCGCAGGCGGAGCAGACGCAGACAAGTAGCAGGAGGAAGGATGTTTTTTTCATGGAAATCCGTCCCGACGACGAAACCTAAATGCCCATATCCCCGATCATTTACATGCCGACCCTCTCCCGCGTATAGGACTTAAGCGCGTCCTCGTCCACCGTCACGCCCAGGCCGTGGCCTGTGGGAACGTCAATGGTCGAGTCGCTGTTGAGGACGAATCGCTCGTTCGTAATATCGCGCTTGTAATAGCGATCCGAAGCGGAGACGTCGCCGGGGAGAATGAAATTGGGCAATGAAGCCAGCGCAAGGTTGGAGGCGCGCCCAATGCCGGTCTCGAGCATTCCGCCGCACCAGACGGGCATGTTGTTCTCGCGGCACAGATCATGAACCATGATTCCCTGACTTAATCCGCCCAGCCTGCCGGCTTTGATGTTGATGATCTTGCAGGCTTTCATTTCAATGGCGTAACGCGCATGGCGCGGCGAGACGATGCTTTCGTCAAGACAGACGGGGGTGTTGAACTTTGCCTGAAATTTATGGTGATCCCAGATGTCGTCTTCAAAGAGCGGCTGTTCGATGAGCAGTAGGTTCAGGTCGTCGAGCGGTTTGAGCGAATCCGCGTCGTTCATCGAGTAGGCGGAGTTCGCATCCACTTGCAGGCGGATGTCCGGGAAGGCGCTGCGGACGGCTCCGGCAAAAGACACGTCCTTGCCGGGCTTGATCTTGAGTTTGACGCGGGCGTATCCGTCTTTGACGAATCCGGCGACGGTTTCGATCAATTTCTCCGGCGAGTCTTGAATCCCGACCGAGACGCCGACTTCCACTTTATCCCTTATGCCGCCAAATAATTGCCTGAGCGATTTGCCCTCGCGCTTTCCGAGCAAATCCCACAGCGCCATTTCGACCCCGGCTTTGGCGAGGTGGTGTCCGCGAATGCCTTCGACGCGGTTTTGAAAATCGAGCGCGTCTTTTATATCTTTGCCGAGAATCAGCGGGGCGATGAAGTCTTTGAGGATGTGCATCGCTGTGCCGGTGGTTTCGTAACTGTAGCCGGGGTTGTAGGATGCGACACATTCCCCCCAGCCGGTTAAACCTTCAGATTTAATTTCGACGATGGCGCACTCGCGCTCCGTTTCGCGCCCGAAGGAGGTTTCGAACGGGGCGACGAGCGGCATGGAGATGTGGTGGAGGGTGAGAGATTCGATTTTCATGATATTTCTGTAGGACAAGGTTTACCTTGTCCGCGCAATTGGCAAAGTGAACTTTGCCGTACGACAAGGTTTACCTTGTCCGCGCAAAGGGGCAAAGTGAACTTTGCCGTACGACAAGGTTTACCTTGTCCGCGCAAAGGGGCAAAGTCAACTTTGCCGTACGACAAGGTTTACCTTGTCCACGCAAAGGGGCAAAGTGAACTTTGCCGTACTATTGCCCTTCGTCGGTGATTTTAATTCCGCGCAACGCGTCGTCGAGGCTGGTGGCTTCGAGGCGCACGCCGGGAGCGGGAGTCCCGCAGAACGGGCAGATGTTCCAAGGAAGTTCCATCAGCCGCGAACAGTTGTGGCAGGATTTCTTTAGTTTCGTGTGACAGTTCGGGCAGACCTGCCAATCCTCCTTGACGCGGCGCTCGCATCCGGGGCAAAGGGGAAGGTCTTCCAGCGCTTGAAGCAACGCTTCTTCTTCCAGCGTGCGTTGATATTCCTCTTCCAAAGTCCGCGGCGGGCGCAGGATGAGATAGACCAGAACGCCGGGCAAATTTAATACGGCGACAAGCAGCGCGGATAACATTTGCACAAACGGGTCGCGCGCGCGCGCGCGGATGTCGCGGTATGTCCACACCACGAGGCTGATCCACAAGGCGACGAGAAACGCGCCGGCGAAGGCGGTCAACACAAGGGTGAGGTTGGCGAGGAAGACAGGGTCGAAGGTCATGAGAACTCCGGGAGTGGGTTCATTTTATCCCAGACTTCCGAAGTCTTGCAGACTTCGGAAGTCTGAATTCATCACGGCGTCACGAACTCAAAACGCCATTCGGTCCCCTCCGTAAATTTGCGGGAAGTCACGCCCATCAATTCATAGAACGTCCGCCCGGGGCGCAGGTAGATGGGAGAACCGTCCGGATGGGTGAGGATGAAAGGCTGGTCTATGGCGGCGCGATTCCAGCGCGCCGGGATGGCGAGTCCGTCGCGGAAGACGTAGGCGTCTCCGTAATCAATCAACTGCGGATTGTAGACCTCATCCTGCGCCTGGTTTTGATTGGTAAAGATATACGGCACGAACAGGACGACGACATTATCCGCGGTGACGGGTTCGCGCGTAAAATCGTCGTATAAAATATCGTACACTTCGACCTTGCGATTCACCAGGTCTTTGGTCTCCTGATAGCGGACGTAATTTTGCCGTTCGGGTTCGTACGCCCAGAAGCTGTAATTGACCGCCGAAAAATAATTGTAGATGCGCGCGACGACCGTCGGGCTTTGCGGCGTCTCCTCCGAAAAGAAGCCGCCGCTCAGGGTTTGCGGGCTGTTGTCCCAGCCTTTTTTGGTCGTACACGCCTCCCATTTTGCGGCGTTGAAGAAGACGTTGTTGTAGCCTTCGCGCTTATACGGCCCCATAAAATAAGGCGGGCAGTTTCCAAAACCAACGGTGATAAAGAACGGAGCGATATCGAGCGAATGAAAATAATCCAATTCGCGCGGGTCGGCGCCTTTGAACATCAGGTAGGCGTGATACATGCGGACGAGGTGTTCGTCGAAATAACGCCCCGAACGGACGGGACCCACCCTCTCGGCGATGGAGGCGTTGCTGTAGAAAATGCCGACGAAGCGCGTATCCCCCCATTCGATGTAGTATTCGTAAACGACATCGGCAAGACTCAAACCGGATTGCGGTCGGACATAATCGGGCGAGTTGCCGATCTTAATCGCCAGGGGGCGGCGCTGAAGAAAGGCCGGGTCGTCCACAGGCAGGCCAGTCAAGGGATTGTAGAACGTTGCCATTCCTCCCGCCTCGGAGTTGGGATTCACAGGCGCGGAACTATCCTGCGGGATGACAATTTGAGTCGGGTAGGGAGTGAAGGTCGGCGCGGCTTGCGGTGTGTTAAGTGAAGCGTACGGGTCGGGCGAAGAGTCGGACGCCGGTTGAAAAGGCGTCAGCGTGGGAAAAGGGACAGGTTCGGAGATCGGTGTCGGGGCGGGGATCGAAGCGGGAGGGGGCGCGGCGCAGGCAACGATTGAAACGAAGATCAAACTCCAAAGGTTGCATCCCCGCCGGTTAAGTCGGGATATTCCATACATCATGGGCGGATTGTACCAAACCCCTTTCGCCGGATTTCGCCGGTCTCGTCGAAGCGGCGGCGGGAGCGCGATGCGAATGTCGCGAAGATAATCCTGATACAATTATGTCCTTCCATGTTGATCCTGATCCCCTGTCTTTTTCTTTTCGTCCCGGCGCTCGCGTTGGTTATTCTGCGCGCGACGCAGCCGAATGCGCGCTACGGCTGGCTCGTGGCGACCGGCGGCGCGGCGCTTGGGTTTTTCGGCGTCTTTGCATGGCTTGCCGTGATGCCTTTCGATTGGATACTGCCTGCCTGGCAGCCGCTTGCCGTCTTCCCCACGCCGATCTCCTTCCGGGCAGACGGAGTCTCCTGGGCGCTGGCGACGAGCATCTTCGCCCTGATTCTTTCCATACTTTTGACCGGAGCGATAAGGCGCGTTTCAGTCCATTCATTTTCATGGATTGGCGCCCTGGCTTTGGGCGGCTTCGGCGCGCTGGCGGTCGCGGCAAACAACCCTGTGACGCTGGTTTTGATGTGGTCTTCGCTCGACCTCGCCGAACTGCTTGCTCAACTCAGTTCGGCGCAGAGCGCGCGCAACAACGAGCGGGCGGTTATTTCGTTTGCCACCAGGATCGCCGGAAGCGCGTTTTTACTGTGGTCTTACATAACAAGTTTTTCCAACGGGTCGGGTTATACGTTTCAATCCATCCCTTCCAGCGCGGGAGCGTATCTTGTAATAGCGGTGGGACTGCGACTCGGCGTGTTTCCGCTTCACCTCCCTTACGACGCCGGGTCGGCGTTGCGGCGCGGTTTTGGCACGGCGCTGCGGCTTGTCGGCGCGGTCGCATCGTTGGGCGCGCTGGGTCGCGGATTGATCGTCCCGTCAGGCGCGACCCCGTTCCTGGCGTTCTTCGCATCCGTCGCCGCGCTTTACGGCGGTTGGATGTGGCTTCGCTCGCCGGATGAATTGACGGGACGCCCGTATTGGATGATCGGCATTGCGGCGCTTTCCGTCCTGAGCGCGTTGAGCGGCAGCCCGACCGGCGCGGCGGCCTGGGCGTGCGCCTTGATCCTTGCAGGCGGCGCGCTTTTTCTTTCATCGGTTCAGGATGCGCGTCTTAACCGCGCTCTGCTCGGCGGCGCGTGGAGTCTTTCCAGCCTGCCTTTTTCGCTCACCGCTTCGGCATGGACGGGAAGCCTGGGTTTCTTCTTTCCGTTCGCGCTTGCGGCGCAGGCATTAATGACCGCCGGATTCGTCCGCCATGCGCTGCGTCCAAGCGGGGACGACTCGCTCGCAGATCAACCCGCATGGGCAAGAGGCGCCTACCCGGCTGGGATAGTTTTATTATTGATCGTTCAACTGCTTTTGGGATTCCTCGGCTGGGACAGCGCCCTGCAAATCGGAAATTTGATCTTCGCCCCTGCCGCTTCGCTCCTCGCCCTGGGCCTGGTCTGGGGAAGCAGGCGTTTTCGCGTCCTCAACCCTGCCCGCGCCCATTGGGTCAGCGCGGCTGGTTCGGGAATCAACGGCATGTATCAGGGGCTTTGGTCCATGTATCGCGGGCTGGCGCGGCTGGGTCTTGCCGTGACCGACGCGCTCGAAGGCGAAGGCGGCATCATGTGGACGCTGCTATTTATGGCGCTGTTCATCTCCATTATTGCCGGGGGCATTCAATAATATGGTCGTTGAAATTGTCTCATGGGTTGCGGTTGCGCTGGCGTTGGCGGCGTCCGCGGTCATTTTGATCAGCCGCGATTGGCGGGTAAGTCTCGGCGCGCTTGCCCTTCAATATCTCGCCTCGTTCTGGCTCACGACCCGCCACCTGCCGCTGGCGATGGGTTCGGTCAAATTGATCGCCGGCTGGATGGCGATTGCCGTCCTGGGCATGACCCGTTTGAGCCTCACGCAACCCGGCTCCACGATCGAAGATTCGTTCTATCCGCGCGGAGCGTCCTTCCGTTTGATCCTGATGGGCGTTGTGGCGTTCGCCGCCGCGGGCGGAACCCCGCAAATCAATAACGCCATCCCCGGCATGGGCTTGCCCGTCATCGCCGGCGGTTTGATCTTGATCGGCGCGGGCATTGCGCAACTGGGCGTCACCGGCGACCTTCTGCGCGTGACAATTGGCTTGCTGACAATGCTCTCCGGTTTCGAGATCTTCTACGCCGCAATGGAGACCGCCATCCTGGTCACGGGTTTGTTATCCGCAATCACTCTCGGGCTGGGCGCGCTCGGCGCGTACTTGCTCGTTGCCGGTTCCGTCCCACTGATCGAACCGGAGGATGAAACATTATGAGCGCCCCAATCATTTGGATCGCGCTGCCCTTCATCGCCGGGACGCTGATCCTGTTCCTGTTGGGAGACAAGTACGCCTCACAGATCGGAGGCGCAATCGCCGCCATCCTCTCGCTGATCGCGCTCTTCATCCCCATTGATGCCGCCATGCTCATTGGCTCGGTCTCCTTCAAGATCTCGCCCGCCATCCAGGTCTTCGGGCGCGCGTTTGAGTTCACTTCCGCCGACGGTCCCCTGCTTGCCGCAATCTTCGGCATATCGGCGATCTGGTTTTTCGGCGCAGATGCGGCTGGCATGGCGCATCGCTTCGTCTCGCTGGGGCTGATGATCGTCTCGCTGCTGACCGCCTCCATAGCCGTGGAGCCTTTCCTGTACGCCGCGCTCCTGTTGGAGGTCGCCGCCATGCTGGTCGTGCCGTTGCTCGTCCCGCTCCATCAAAAGCCCGGGCGCGGCGTGGCGCGTTTCCTCGTCTATCAAACCTTCGCCATGCCGTTCATCCTTTTTTCCGGCTGGATGCTGGCGGGTGTGGAAGCCAATCCCGGCGATTTGCGCACCGCCCTGCAATCCGGCGTGACGCTCAGCCTCGGCTTCGCCTTTCTGTTCGCGGTCTTCCCCCTCTATAGTTGGATTCCGCAATTGATGGATGAATCCACCCCCTACGCGGTCGGATTCCTGCTCTGGGCGTTGCCCGTCTTCACCGTCATCTTTGCGCTGGGATTCCTTGACCGATATGTATGGCTGAAAAACACAAGCCAAATCGCCGACGCGATTCTATACGCGGGGGTGATCATGACAGTCACCGGCGGTTTGCTGTGCGCTTTACAGCGTCATCTCGGCAGGATTTTCGGTTACGCCGCAATCGCCGAAACCGGCTTGTTTCTGATCGCGCTCGGTTTGCGGACGCCCAACCTGCTCGATATCGCCTTTCTTGCCCTCCTGCCGCGCGGGCTGGAATTGAGCCTCTGGGCGCTCGCGCTATCCATAATCAAGCGCAAGGCATATCGTCTTAAACTCAGCGACGTTCAAGGGCTGGCGCGAGTCTACCCCGTCGCAACCGGCGCGCTCATCATCGCCCATCTTTCGATGGCGGGCTTTCCGCTCCTGGCGGGCTTTCCCTCGCGGCTGGCGCTCTGGCAGGCGCTTTCGGCCCAGTCCCTGAGCGCCGCCCTGTGGGCGTTTTTGGGGTTATCGGGTTTGCTCGTCGCCGCGCTCCGGTCGCTCGCCTCATTCGTCATGGCTGACGCCCCCCCCCGCTGGGAATTGAACGAGACCCGGCGCCAAGCCGCAATGCTGGGAATTGGAGCGTTCGGTTTGTTTCTCATCGGATTATTCCCGCAGGTTCTTCAGCCTTTTCTCTCCAGCCTGCCCGCCCTGTTCGAACACATCGCGCAATAGAGACTGCGCCTGCAAGCGGGTATAATCCCGCGCAACCACCGGAGCCGAAATGGAATTTGAACAGATCCTCAAACGCCTCGATTTTTTAGACAAGCAACAACGCGAGATGAAAGACGCGCTCGCCGCGCTCAAGGAAAGCGTGGCATCCTTCGAAACAACGGTCAACGCCGCGACGAAACAGATAAAAACCCTCGGAAAACAAGCGACCGAGATCTCGCCCGTCATGAAGCGCGTGGAGCAGTTCGAATCCATGCTTTCGAAACAGCGCGCCGACCTCGTCAAACTGATGGACGAGAACGAAAAATCCCGAACAAAATCGGACAAGGAAGCCGCCAAACGCCTGCAAAGCGACATCGGCGAGGTACAAAAAGGATTGATTCAGTTAAAAGCGTCGTTCGTCCCGGCTGAGTTCAGGAAACAACTCAAAGAGCGAGCCGACGAAAGCCAGCGCATCATGAACGACATCCGTGGTTTGAGGGCTTCGATTGACGAAACCCGGCGCGCGAGCGAAGATGTGCGTCATACCCTGCTTGCAAACGAAGAGGCGCGCAAGAACGACTTGAAGCGCGTCGCAGACATCCAGGGCGAATTGACCGCCCTGCGAAAACGCATAGATGAAAACCGCGACAAATCCATCATACAGTCGGACACCGTCCGCAACATCGAAAGCCGCTTCGCCGAACTGTTATCCTCCGAAACCGAAAGGAAACAGGCGCAAGCCTCATTCCTCGACGAACAACGCATAGCGCAGGTGGATCGCGATCGCGGCTGGAAGGAATGGCAGGAAAAATTCAGCGCCTTTCAAAAGGACGCCGAAGCCATAGATCAACAGACGCAGAAACTGGAAGAAGCCCTGCGCGGCGCAAAAAAAGCGCAGGAAAACTATCTGGACATCAACGCCAAACTCGAGCGGCGCATCAACGAAGTGACCGAAATGCAGAGACTCGCCGAGGAACGCCTGCGCCAGGAATGGATCAGTTTCAAAGCCGACGACCAAAAACGCTGGACCGGATACAACCTGTCCACCGAGGAAACCCTGCGCGACCTGCGCAAAGAAGTGCAAAAAAGCGAGGAACGCACGATCGCCATGAGCGAAATCGCGCAAGCCCTGCGCGACCAGGCGCATCAGACCGCGGATGTCTCGGAAAAACAAATGCAGGAGATGATGAACATCCTGCATGAATGGATGACTTCATACCAAAGAATCATGGGGCATGGAAGGAAAAACGCAAAAAAGTAAAAACGTCCTTTTGCGGATTGCGCTCACTCCCCGCCAAACGCCGCCAGCTCCGCCGCCTCACCCCCGGCCTGAACTTGATAGTACGGCATCCACGCCACGCCGAAGATGTTGACATAAATATCGGTCTTCTTGGGGGCGATGATGGTTTCGCTGACGTCGCCGACGACCCTGCCCCACTTGTCGTTGATCTCGGCGATGATTTGTTCTTGTTCGCGTTCCAACAACTTAAGATCCTGGGTGAGTTTGGCGATTACTTCCTGCGATTCCTGCACCTCGGCTTTTGCGCTTTGGACAAGGCGGTGTTTCGTAAACTGGGTGGTGACGCTCTTCTTGCGCGTCAAGCCAAATACGCTCGCGCCAAGTTCCAGCAGATTCGCGCCGGATTCGATGTTGCGATTTTGCAGTTCGGCTTCGTCCTCGCGCAGTTCGCGGTGTTCGCGCCCCAATTTATCTTCGAGAGTCCGAATCTTCTTTTCGAGCGCGGCGGTCTTCTTTTCAATTTCAGCGTCGCGCGATTCGCGGGCGGTGTCGGCGCAGGCTTTCATAAAGTCCGCCTGGCTCACGTCCGGTCCCGCAAAGACTTTGAGCGTCTTGTTAACGCGCGCCGTGACGGACGAATTGCGAAAGACCCAATCGGTGAAATCTTTTTGCAACGCGGTCATCAATTTCGAATCGTTCAACGGCGCCTCTATGGACGCGAATTTCGAGGAAGGCGCCGCCATTGTTTCCAATTTATCGAGCGAAGGTCCCGCATACGGAAACTCCTCCCAGCGGACGATGCCGCGCCGGTCAAGGTTGGGGACGAGGGCGGTTTTAATCGTCTCGGTATCCACGCCGAACTTGCGGTCGAGGATGCGGATTTGAGCGGAGGCGAGCAAGACGGGGCGATAGATCACGCCTTGAATCGCCGCGCCGTAGGCTTGAGCCTTGCCCGCGGCGTTGAAGGCTTCGGGCAGGCTGTAATTTTGCGGGAGGAAGTATTCGCGAATCCCCGCCGGGAGATTCGGCTTCGTCGCGGTTCCATTCGACGGGGAGGCGGATGCGACGCTTCGGGGCGGAGTCTGCGCTTTGGGCTGGGTTGCGGCGACTGGAACCGCCACCGGCTGGACGTGATCCACAGGCGGAGGCGTAGTCTGCGCTTCGGGAGCGGAAACAGGCTGAGGCGTGGCGCGAGGCGCCGCTTCCTTCGCGCCGACCAACTCATTGAGTTGGGGAATCTGATTGCGAGTCATCGGTCCCGCGAGAAAGTTCATCACCCAGCGGGTTTGAAAGAGGACCGGCTCCTTGTTGTGGACGTTGTTCATGACAAAGACGCGCTTGCCGAGCGACGAGATGAGTTTATCCATTTGCGCGCGCGAGATGCCGCCCGCCAGATTTTCGAGTCCGTCGAGCAGGCGCAGTTTGTCGCGCTCGGTTTGCAGTTTGCCGATGAACCATGTGCCGGTGTTGGAGAGGGCTTTGTAATCGAGGTCAACCGGGTTTTGCGTGGCGAGCAATATGCCGAGACCGAAGGCGCGGGCTTGCTTCAACATGCGCAGCAACGGCTGTTTGGACGGCGGGTTGGCGGTGGGCGGGAGATAGCCGTAGATTTCATCCATGTATAGAAGCGCGCGCAGGGACGCGGAGCCTTTTTGCGCGCGCATCCAGGTTTCGACGGCGGAGAGCAACAGCGTGGTGAAGAACATGCGCTCGCCGTCGGAGAGATGCGCGAGATAGAAAATGCTGTGGCGCGGCTGTCCGTCTGCGGTGAAGAGCAGGGATTGCACGTCGAGCGATTCGCCTTCGCGCCAGGATTCAAAAGCGGGAGCGGCGAGGATGTTGTTGAGCGTCATCGCCAGTTCGGTGCGATCTTTTTGCGGGAAGAAGTCGTTGACCGAAAACGCGCCGAGTTTGTCGAAGGGCGGGTTTTGCGTTTGCAGGATCAACTCGTCCAGTTCGAGCCCGCGCCCCTGCGACCAGTGTTCTTCAAAAATGTTGGAGAGCAAAATATGTTCGCGCGAACGGATGGGATCGAGGTCGTTCATGCCGACCAAGCCCAGCAAAGCCGTGACGGTGCTGGCGATCTTTTCGCGGATGGCTTCGCGGTTCTCCTCCCAATTGAGTCCCGGCGCGTCGAGAGAAGATAATACGCTGACGGGGATTCCCGAATTCGACCCCGGCGTGTATATGGAAAACTTGACCGAGTTCTTCAAGTCCATGATGCGTTCCTGGGTCATGCCCCACTCTTTGAGTCCGTCGCCCCACGCTTCGGCGGCTTCCTGCGCGGCTTTTTCGGGGGTCATGTTGGCGCGGCGGGCGACTTCGGGGTCAATCCACGGCTGAAAATCCTGCGGCAGGAGTTCAGGGAAATGCAAAAGTAGATTGGTCAGGTCGCCTTTGGGGTCAATAATGACGGCCGGAATTCCGTTGAGCGCGGCTTCTTCGAGCAATGCGACGCATAAGCCGGTCTTGCCGGAGCCGGTCATGCCGGTGACGACGGCGTGCGTGGTCAGGTCGGCTGAGTCGTAGTTGAGGTCTTTATTCGTAAGTTTGGCGGTCTTGGGGTCGAAATAACGCCCGAGGTAAAAGGTCAAATCGGTCATGGAGCGGCTCCTGTCGTTTCAGACTTCCGAAGTCCTGGAGACTTTGGAAGTCTCTCGTTTTACATAGATAGAACGCGCGTGCTAGGAGTTAATTTAACCGATTTCACCCCAAATGGCAATGAAAATCAAAGATTCAAACCGGCAGCTCTGCGCAGGCTCGCCCTTTACGAATTACGAATCACGCATTACTCCATCCCCGCAAACCGTCATTTCATTTGTACACATGCTCCGAGTCGAAGACGTGCGAGTGCATGTTTGCCGCCCATTGTTTGCCGTCTTCGGTCAGGCGCAGGTACACGAGCGCGTCCTTCAAATAGGGGTTGACCTGTTCCCAATAGAACCTGGTGTAATTCCTGCGCATGTCGTGCGGGGATTTGTATCCCAGTTTCATGTTCAAGCCGAGTTCATGATATTCGTAAAACAATGCCGGGGTCTTGCGGAAGTAGTCGGGGTCGCCCAATTGACCGATGAAATCTGCGGCGCGCACCAGCCCGCCCAAGCCCTTCGTGTCTTTATATTTTTCCTCTGGAGGGGAGGGAAAGCGCGTCATTTCAATGTAGTCGGCGATGGTCTCGGCGTCCAGTTCCCGGTTCATATCCATTAACAGACCGGAGCCAAAGCGCTCGCGCGCAAATTGTTTACTGCGGTCTACATGGTAGGGCGTCAGCGCCACGTCTGTGCCTCCGGGCGGAACTTCCACCCATCCCGCCTCTGTCCCGGTCGAAAAGCGGGCGTCGGTGTCGTCCTTCAATACGCCTTTGACGTAGCCAATGTCGTGGCAAAGGACGGCGATCATGTAGTGCATCCAATCGCGCGGCGAGACGCCGCCCTCCCGCAGATGTTTACCTTCGATGATCGCCAGCCCGGCGAGCGAAACCATGATCGTATGTTCGATATCGTGATACAGGGCGTCTGAGTTGGAGATATTTTCGAGCGCCAGCCTTCCCACCCAGCAGGCAACGTTGCCATAATCGCCCTTCAGGTCGCCGTAGGTGCGGCGGTAGGAACTGCGCAATTGTTCCACGAACATATCAATGGTCAGTTTCTGCCAGTTGAGCATGACGGTATTCCTCTGGTGTTAAAATTGGGTCGTGGTCGAAGTTTACCAGAAACGCGCGGATTAAAATGGACCAAATGGATCGAACTCAAAAGCCCCCCGTTGTTCTCCTTGTCGGTCCCACGGCTGTGGGCAAAACGGAACTTGCCCTTCAACTCGCGGAACGAATGAATGGCGAGATCGTTTCCGTCGATTCGCGCCTGTTCTATCGCGGCATGGATATCGGCACCGCCAAGCCATCGAAAGAGGAGATGGCGCGCGTTCCCCATCATCTGATTGATATCGTAAACCCCGACGAGACGTTAAGCCTGGCGGTCTTTCAACGAATGGCGCGGGATGCGATTGCGGGCGTCCATGAACGCGGCAAACTTCCCTTTTTGACAGGCGGCACGGGGCAGTATGTCCGCGCGGTAACTCAGGGGTGGAATCCGCCGGAGGTGGGGGCAAGCCCAAGGATGAGGGATGAATTAGAAAGGCTTGCCCTGAGCCACGCCAAAGAGGCGAAGGAAGAGAAGGGGGCAAACTGGCTTCACGACAAATTGAAGGCTCTGGACGTCGAGGCGGCGGGGAAGATTGACGCGAGAAATTTCAGGCGCACGATACGGGCGTTGGAGGTTATTCTTACAACGGGAAAAAAATTTTCAGAACAGCGCGGTCGGGGCGAATCGCCATATCGCTTGATCGCCGTCGGGTTGAAACGCCCGCGCGAGGAACTGTATCAACGCGTGGATGAGCGAATCGAGAGGATGTTCGCAGACGGGCTGTTGGATGAAGTGAGGAGATTGTTGGATAAAGGTTATTCCCCTTCCCTGCCGAGCATGTCCGCCATCGGGTATCGGGAATGTATCGGCGTAATCAAAGGTTCGGGGACGACCGACCAGGCCAAAGTTGATATGAGGCGGGCGACGAGGGTTTTCATCCGCCGGCAGGCAAACTGGTTTAAGGAATCCGATCCGCAGATCAAATGGTTCGATCCGGCGCGGGATGGGGTCGAAGAGATCGAGGCGTTCGTCCGTAACTCGCTGTGATCCTGTGTGTTGTAATTGACTTTTGATATTATCGCGTATATACTTGACGTAATCGCTTCTAAATCGGCAGTCCGTGTAATCTTTTTTCCCAACGCTGGTTTACGCGGGAGAGCGCAAACCACGCAAGGTTCATGATCCATCAATCATCCAAACCGGAGGAGGAAGTATGAGCAACAAGCCCTGGCTGGCGCATTACGATAAGGGGGTGCCGCAGACAATCGAATACCCGAAAGTGCCGCTGTTTCATTTTTTGGAGGAAGCCGCGCGCAAATATCCTGACCGCGCCTGTACGATCTTCAAAGGCGCGGTTGTTTCATATCGGGAAGCGAACAAAATGGCGGATAGCATCGCCGCCGCGCTGGTCGAGATGGGCGTGAAAAAGGGCGACCGCGTGGGAATGTTCATGCCGAACATTCCGCAGTTCGTCCCGGCTTATTTCGGGATCCTGAAAGCCGGGGGCGTTGTGGTGGCAATCAACCCGACCTACCCGGTGGAGGAAATCCTTACGCCGGTGAACGACGCAGGCATCGAGGTTATGTTCTGCATGAGCCGTTTTTACGGCAAGTTGAAGGAAGTGCGCGCAAAGTCGGGGTTGAAGAAAATCATCGTGACGAACATCAAGGAGGCGTTGCCGCCGGTTTTGCGTTTTCTCTTTACGATTGCGAAGGAGAAGAAGGAAGGCGACCGGGTGGACGCGCTGGACGCGAACGATGCCTGGATGCCGGACTTGTTGAAGAAGCACGCCAATTCGCCCAGGCCAAACATTGACATTCAGCCGGACGATACGGCTCTCTTCCAGTATTCGGGCGGGACGACGGGCGTGCCGAAGGGCGCGGTCGCCATGCACCGCAATATCGTGGCGAACACGCTTCAGATCAAATCGTGGATGACCGGGCTGGACGAAGGCAAGGAAGTCGTGCTGATGGGCATTCCGCTCTTCCATGTGTACGGCATGGTGGCGGGCATGAATTTTGCAATGGCGGGCGGGGCGAGCATGGTGATGATTCCCAATGCGCGCGACTTCAAGGATGTGTTGGAAAACATTTCGAAATACAAGGCGACCATCTTCCCAGGCGTGCCGCTGTTGTACAACGCGCTCAATAATCACCCGGATGTGAAAGCCGGGAAATACGATCTTTCCTCCATCAAGGCCTGCATCTCCGGTTCGGCGGCGCTGATGCGCGAGACTAAGGAAGAATTTGAACGCCTGACGGGCGGCAAGGTCTTCGAAGGTTTTGGGATGTCCGAGGCGCCGACGGCTGTGTCTTGTAATCCGCTAAACGGCGTGAACAAGACCGGCTCGATCGGGATGCCCCTGCCGGATGTGGATATGAAGATCATCAACCTGGACGACGGCGAGACTGAAATGCCCCTCGGCGAGATCGGCGAGATCGTCGTCCACGGTCCGCAGGTGATGAAGGGGTATCACAACATGCCGACCGAAACGGCCAACACGCTTCGCACATTAAAAGACGGCAGGACCTGGCTGTTTACCGGCGACATCGCCCGCATGGACGAGGACGGTTATTTTTACATCGTGGATCGCAAGAAGGAACTGATCAAACCGGGCGGGTTCCAGGTGTGGCCGCGCGAGGTGGAGGAAGCCATTATGGATCACCCCAAGGTGTTGGAAGTTGGCGTGGGCGGCATTCCCGACCCGAAGAGCGGCGAGACGGTCAAGGCCTGGGTGGTGATCAAACCCGGCGAGACGCTCACCGAAGAGGAACTGAAGGAGTTCTGCAAGGAACGCCTCGCGCCGTACAAAGTGCCGCGCTATATCGAATTTCGCTCGGAACTGCCGAAGACGACCGTCGGTAAAATTCTGCGCCGCGAGTTGGTGAGACAGCACAAGGAAGGCGTGAAGTAGCGATTGGTAATTAGTAATTAGTAATTAGTAATTAGTAATTAGTAATTGGTAATTAAATTAAAAGAAAAACTCACCCCAAGCCTGTTGGACTTGGGGTGAGTTTTTCTTTGTTTATCTACTGCCAGGCAAGCGCGCCGGACATGCGGTAGTTGGCGGCGAGCAGTTCGAGATCGAGAACGTTGATCGCACCGTCGTTGTTCAAGTCTGCGGCGGTGGGCGCGGAGAGGTTGTAGTTCATGCCGATGGTCAGCGCGTCGAATTGGTCAATTACGCTGTTGCCGTCAATATCGCCTGCGGGCAGGTTGACGACCTGCATGGAGAAGGTGGACCCGCTGGATAGGGTCACGAATCCCTGCGCCTTGAGGAAACCCTCCGCCGAGGCGACGATGGTGTACGTCCCTGCGCCGACGGGGATGTTGAACGTGCCGTCCGCATTTGCTGTCTGCGAGACGACCAGCGCGTTGCCCGCGTCGAAGAGTTGGATGGTGACGGGTTTGCTGGCGATGACCTGACCTGCGACGTAAGCAGGCAGGGCTTGAGTCGGCGTGGGCGAGGCAGAAGCGTCGAAAACGGTCACAGAGTCGGGGATGTAGGCGATGGCTTCAAGCGCGCCCTGCCCCACCGAAACCCGCGCCGTACATTGGACATTGCTCGCGCCTGCGGACATGCCGCGCACAATGAAGGTGAAAGCGGTTCCGCTGGATGTGGCTTTCCTCCCCTGGCTCCCCGCTATGGCGAAGATGAAACTGCCGTTCTGGGGTCCGTTCAGGGCGGAGGCAGGGTCCGATCCGAAGAGTTCGGCGGGGGCAATATTGCCGACTTCGAGGATCGCCGGGTCGTAGATGCAGTGGAATTCCGCGGCGGTGTATCCTTCGGGCGGCACGTTCATCAGGCTGACGTTCACAAGGCTGGTTTGATTCAAGCCGAGCGCGTCTTGAATTACATCCACAAGCACATAAGGGCCCGCCGGGGTCGGAATGGTTGTCGGTGTGGAGGTCGGCGCTCCCGCCGTGAGGGTGGAGGAGATCGCGGTCTGCGTGCCTGCGCTTGCGGTCGAAGTGAGGGCAATGGCGGTCTGCGTCCCGGAAATTGCCGTGCCTGCCATCGCGGTTTGTGTCCCAAACTCCGCGGTCGAAGTGAGGGCAATGGCGGTCTGCGTCCCGGAAATTGCCGT
>WBZR01000741.1_pt1 | contig 47824 bp, 39 predicted proteins | sample 5204231 | NCBI WGS metagenome assembly WBZR01 (sample SAMN12412403, study PRJNA552823) | activated sludge metagenome | isolation source: activated sludge from anammox sidestream of wastewater treatment plant... | place: USA: Virginia | collected 2017-08 | reverse complement strand
AATTCGCGCCGCTGGCCGCGCCGGCCTGTCCCTGGCTGGTGGTGCAGGGCGAGGAGGACGAAGTGGTCGATGCCCAGGCGGTGATCGCATGGGCGCGCGCGTTGCAGCCGCCCGTGCAACTCATCACGATGCCCGAGACCGGCCACTACTTCCATCGCCGCCTCATCGACCTGCGCGGCGCGCTGCGCAACGCGCTTGCCGGCCACCTGCCACCGGCGGCATGAGCGTGGACGTCGCGACCGCCGCGGGCGCGCCGAGCGCGCGCTATGCGCAGGGCATCGTCGCCGGACAGTGGCAGGACGATGCCGCGCAGCATGCGGTGCTGCCGCAGCTCGATCGGTTGTGGCGCGCGCTGGCGCAGCCGGTGCCGCGCTCGTGGTGGTCGCGCCTGCGCGACGGGCGGCCCGTGCCGCCGCGCGGACTGTACCTGTGGGGCCGGGTCGGGCGCGGCAAGACCTTCCTCACCGAACTGTTGTGCGAGGCGCTGCCCGGCGCGCGCGTGCAGCGCGTGCACTTCCACCGTTTCATGCAGGACGTGCAGGCGCGGCTGCGCGCACACGCGGGCGAGCGCGATCCGCTGGCCAAGGTCGCGCGCGACATGGCCGCGACCACCTCGCTGCTCGTGCTCGACGAGTTCGTGGTCGACGACATCGGCGATGCGATGATCCTGGCCAACCTGCTGCGCGCGCTGTTCGACCATGACGTGGTGCTGGTGACCACCTCCAACACGCCGCCGCGCGAGCTGTACCGCGATGGCCTGCAGCGTGAGCGCTTTTTGCCCGCGATCGCGCTGCTGGAGCAGCACTGCGAGGTGGTCGAGCTCGCCTCGCCGACCGACTGGCGCTTGCGCGCGCTCAAGCAGGCCAGCGTCTACTACACGCCGCCCGATGCGGCGGCCGAGCGTGCGCTCGCGGCCGCCTTCGCGCGCATCGCCCACGGCACGCCGCGCCAGCACCCGGTGCTCACGATCAACGACCGGCCGATCGCCGCGCGCGCGGAGGCCGGCGGCGTGGTGTGGTTCGACTTCGGCGCGCTGTGCGAGGGCCCGCGCGGCGTGGCCGACTACATCGAGCTGGCCAAGGCCTACCACACGATCTTCGTGTCCAACCTGCCGCAGTTCACGCCGCAGACCGAGGACGCCGCGCGGCGTTTCATCGAGCTGGTCGACGAGCTGTACGACCGCGGCGTCAACCTCGTGTTGTCGGCGGCCACGCCGATCGTCGAGCTCTACGACGGCGAGCGCCTGCGCGCGCAGTTCGCGCGCACCGAGTCGCGCCTGATCGAGATGCAGAGCGAGGACTACCTCGCGCGCGACCACGCGGCATGAAACCGGCGATCGCGCCCATGCGCTTGTGCCCGCGCGCGGCCGCGCGCAGGATCGCGCCATGAACATGCAGCATGGCCCGCTGGGGGCACGCAGCGACTACCCGCGGCACTACGATGCCGGCTTGCTGTACCCGATCGCGCGAGCGCCCGCGCGGCGCGAGCTTGGGCTGGCGCCGGACGCGCTGCCGTTCGGCGGCGTCGACATCTGGAACGCGTATGAGCTGTCGTGGCTGGATGCGCGCGGCAAGCCGCAGGTGGCGATCGGCGAGCTGCGGGTGCCCGCGGATTCGCCCAACCTGGTCGAATCCAAGTCGCTCAAGCTGTACCTGAACTCGCTCAACCAGGAGCGCCTGGGCGATGGTGCGCAGGTGCGCGAGCTGCTGCAGCGCGATCTCGGCGCGGCGGTGGGCGCGCCGGTCACGGTCGGCCTGCTCGAACCGGCGCAGTTTGCCGCGCAGCGCATCGAGGAACTCGCGGGCCGGTGCATCGATGGCCAGGATCTGGCGATCGACGACCACGGCCCGCCGCAACCGGGCTACCTGGACTGCGTCGGCGCCACGGTCGAGGAAACCCTGGTCTCGCACCTGCTCAAGTCCAACTGCCCGGTCACCGGCCAGCCCGACTGGGCCAGCGTGCAGATCGCCTATGCCGGCTGCGCGATCGGACATGCGGGCCTGCTGCGCTACCTGGTGTCGTACCGCAACCATGCGGGCTTCCACGAGCAGTGTGTCGAGCGCATCTTCAACGACCTGTGGCAGCGCTGCTCGCCGCGGCGGCTGAGCGTGTATGCGCGCTACACGCGGCGCGGTGGCCTCGACATCAACCCCTGGCGCAGCAGCCACGGGCAGTCGCCGCCCAACCCACGTGGTGCGCGCCAGTGAGGCGCGATGCAAATTGTCACCATCGCCGGGCCGCCGCGCTTATTGTGGGTTAAGCGCATGGGCGTCTAATGTACGGCTCGCGCAACGATCAGGAGAGCGGTGCATGGCCAACGAACCGAACAAGCCGAATTTTTCCAACGTCAAGGGTGGCAGTGCCTCCAGCGCGCCGGCACCGGCGCCGCGACCCGACTTCAGCAACGTGCAGGCCGGTGCGGCCAGCACCGCGCCCGCAGCCGAGGCTGCGCCGCAGACCTACACCGTGGTCAAGGGCGACAGCCTGTCGAAGATCGCCAAGCGCCTGTATGGCAATGCCAACCGCTGGCGCGAGATCTTCGAGGCCAACCGCGACCAGCTGAAGAATCCCGACCTCATCAAGCCCGGCCAGGTGCTCAAGCTCCCGGCCGACATCGCCAAGAACTGAACTGGAGGACGACCCATGAATCCCTCACGCAAGCTGCTTGTCCTTTCCACGGCCGTGGCCGCGGCGCTCGCGCTGTCGGCCTGCGGCAAGAAGGAACAGCCCGCCCCGGCGCCTGCGCCCGCGGCACCGGCTCCCGCCCCGGCCCCGGCGGCGCCCGCGCCCGCCCCGGCCCCGGCGCCCGCACCCGTGGCGGTGGCCTCCGTCGACTTGGGCAATGCCGTCGGCGCCGACCAGAAGGTGACCACGCCGGCCACGACCTTCGCCACCACCGACACGATCTATGCCGCGGTCGCCACCACCGGCTCGGCCGCCAACGCGGTGCTCAACGCCAAGTGGACCTTCGGCGACGGCCAGACCGTCAACGAGTCGAGCCAAACCATCGCGCCCAACGGCGATGCGGTGACCAGCTTCCACATCTCCAAGCCCGACGGCTGGCCCAAGGGCAGCTACAAGGTCGAGATCTCGCTCGACGGCAAGGTGGTCGCGAGCAAGGACTTCACCGTGCAGTGACCTTCGCCGGCAGCATTCCGGCACGCAAGCAAGGCGCGGAGTGATCCGCGCCTTTTTGCTGGCCGCGCAGCGTCACCGTCCGGCTCAGGGCGTCATCGAGAACTCGTGCGCGTGGGCGGCGAAGGCGACCAGCACCGCACCGGTGCCGACATTGACCATGCCCGTGATGCTCATGGGGCTTGCGAACAGCTCCACGTCGTGTTCGGCGCAGGTCTCGCGCAGCGCCGTGTAGCCGGGCAGGGCCGGCAACTGCGCAGGATCGCCGCCATAGCTCACGCACACGGTGGGCGTGAGCAGACCGCCGCGCACCGCACGCGCGGCGTTGCCGAACAGCAGCTCGCAGCCGTGCTCGAAACCACGCACCTTGCCGACCGGTCCGGTGTCGCCACGGTGTGCGCGCACGATCGGCTTGATGTCGAGCGCGGTGCCCAGCGCCGCGCTGACCCAACCGACGCTGCGATCGCCCTTCTTCTGTGCCCGCGCGCGCAGGTAGTACAGGTCGCGCGGCAACATGTAGCCAAAGGTCTGGCGCGACAGCAGCTCGAGCTGCTCGCGAATCTGGCCCGGATGCTCGCCCGCTGCGCGCAGGCGCACGGCCTCGACCGCGGTGATGCCCTGCGCCGCGAACAGGTTCTCGGTGTCGATCACGCGCATGAGGAACGGCCCGGGCACGCCCGCGGCCTGGCGGATCGGCCGATAGTCCTTGAGGATCGCGAAGCTGGCCTGGCTGGTGTTGGCGTGGATGCCGCTGCGTGTGGCCGAGATCGTGAGGCAGAACACGCAGTCGTAATCGATCACGAGCCGTTCGAGGAACAGCGCGCTGATCTCCTCCACCGAACAGGGCTCGGTCTCGGCGGCATGTCCGCGGTCGCCGAGCCCGGCATCGAGGAAATGGGCGATCGCCGCGGCATCGCGCTGGTCGAGCAGGGTCTGCCCGTCCAGGTGGATGCGGATCGGCAGCACCACCACGCGGTGTTGCTGCAGGTATTGGACCGGCAGATCGCAGGCCGCGTCGACCACAATGCCTATGCGCATGACGCCCCCGGCGTCGCCATGGTGGCGCCAAGCTAGCACCAAGCGCCCGACCCGCGTTCTTGCGCCGCAGCGAATGCTGCTCGCGGCCTGGCCAGTGGACCGGGCCAGGTGGCCGCCGGCCGCGCCGCACGATCCTTTGCCCGGCGCCGCGAAACCGCGACAATAGGCGGTTTGCGGCGCCGCCGGCGCCGCCCGCGCGACGAGCGCCCCGGCTTCTACGACGACCCGACGGAACCCCGCCCATGTCCGACACGCCCAGCATCATCTACACGCTCACCGACGAGGCGCCCTTCCTCGCCACCCAATCCTTGCTGCCGATCGTGCAGGCCTTCGCCGGCAGCGCGGGCATCGCGGTGGAAACGCGTGACATCTCGCTGGCGGGCCGCATCCTCGCCCAGTTCCCCGAGTCCCTGCAGCCGGCACAGCGCGTGGCCGATGACCTCGCCGAACTGGGCGCGCTGGCCAAGACGCCGCAGGCCAACATCATCAAGCTGCCCAACATCAGCGCCTCGATGCCGCAGCTCAAGGCCGCGATCCGCGAGCTGCAGGCGCAGGGCCACGCGTTGCCCGACTATCCGGACGAGCCGGGCGACGATGCGCAGCGGCAGGTCAAGGCGCGCTACGACAAGGTCAAGGGCAGCGCGGTCAACCCGGTGCTGCGCGAAGGCAACTCCGACCGCCGCGCACCGGCTTCGGTCAAGCGTTACGCACGCAAGCACCCGCACCGCATGGGCGCTTGGGACAGCGCCTCGCTCACCCATGTGGCGAGCATGCAGGCCGGTGACTTCTACGGCAGCGAGCAGTCGGCGCAGGTCGATGCGGACACCAGTGTGCGCATCGAGTGGTTCGGCACCGACGGCAGCAGCCAGGTGCTCAAGGCCGCCACCGCGCTCAAGGCCGGCGAGATCATCGATGCCGCGGTGATGGACCGGGCCGCGTTGGCCGCGTTCGTGGCCGCGCAAATCGAGGACGCGCGGCGCAGCGGCGTGCTGCTGTCGCTGCACCTCAAGGCCACCATGATGAAGGTGTCCGACCCGATCCTGTTCGGCGTCGTGGTCAGCGAGTTCTACCGTCCCGTGCTGCAGGCGCACGCGGCGCTGCTGGAGCAGGTCGGTTTCGATCCCAACAACGGCATCGGCGACCTGTATGCGCGCATCGCGGACCTGCCCTCCGCCCAGCGCGAGGCGATCGAGGCCGACATCCAGGCGCTGTATGCGCAGCGCCCGGCGCTGGCGATGGTCAATTCCGACAAGGGCATCACCAACCTGCACGTGCCCAGCGACGTGATCGTGGACGCATCGATGCCGGCGATGATCCGCGACTCGGGCCGCATGTGGAACGCGCAGGGCCAGCTGCAGGACACCAAGGCGCTGATCCCCGACCGCAGCTATGCGGGCGTGTATGCCACCGTGATCGCCGACTGCAAGCAGCATGGCGCGTTCGACCCGGCCACCATGGGCAGCGTGCCCAACGTCGGCCTCATGGCCCAGGCCGCCGAGGAGTACGGCAGCCACGACAAGACCTTCCAGCTCGCCGCGGCGGGTGTGGTCAAGGTGATCGCGGTCGACGGCACGGTGCTGCTTGAGCAGCCGGTGCAGGCGGGCGACATCTTCCGCATGTGCCAGACCAAGGACGCGCCGGTGCGCGACTGGGTTGCGCTGGCGGTGCGGCGCGCGCGCGAGTCGGCCACGCCCGCGGTGTTCTGGCTCGACCCGGCCCGCGCGCACGACCGCGCCCTCATCGCCAAGGTCGAGCGCTACCTCAAGGATCACGACACCAGCGGCCTGGACATCCGCATCCTCGACCCGGTGGCCGCCACGCGCCTGTCGCTCGAGCGCATCCGCCTGGGCCTGGACACGATCTCGGTCACCGGCAACGTGCTGCGCGATTACCTCACCGACCTGTTCCCGATCATGGAGCTGGGCACCAGCGCCAAGATGCTGTCGATCGTGCCGCTGATGGCCGGCGGCGGCCTGTTCGAAACCGGCGCGGGCGGCTCGGCGCCCAAGCACGTGCAGCAATTCCTCGCCGAGGACTACCTGCGTTGGGATTCGCTGGGCGAGTTCCTCGCGCTGGCCGCTTCGCTCGAACACCTGGCCAACCGCCATGGCAGCCAGCCCGCGGCCGTGCTCGCGCGCGCGCTCGACGCCGCCAACGGTCAGATCCTCGACAACAACAAGTCACCGGCGCGCAAGGTCGGCGAACTGGACAACCGCGGCAGCCACTTCTACCTCGCGCTGTACTGGGCCCGGGCGCTCGCGGCGCAGGACGAGGACGCCACACTCAAGGCACGCTTCGCGCCACTGGCCAAGGCGCTCGGTGACAACGAGGCCCGGATCGTCGCCGAACTCAATGCGGCGCAGGGCAAGTCGGTCGACATCGGTGGCTACTACCGTCCCGATCCGGCACGCCTGGCGACGGCGATGCGGCCGAGCGCGACGTTCAACGCGGCGCTGGCCGCGCTGTAGGGCGCGTCGATGGCTGGCGCAGCGGCCCGGCGCGGGGCGCTGTGCTAGGCTCGGGACCACACCCCGTCCAGCCTTTTCGCGGAGTAACGACCATGAACAAGATCGTTTGCCTGTTGCCGCTCGCGCTCGCCCTGGCCGCCTGTGGTTCGACCGATGCGCCGGCGCCGCCCGCCAATGTCCCGGTCAAGGCACCCGAGTTGGACCAGCCGGCCCAGCCGACGCCGCCGCAGAACGCCCAGGAAGCCGCCGCGAGCAAGCTCGATCGCGCGCTCGCGGGCGAATGGCGTTCGGACACCAACAAGGCGCGCGACCAGTACCGCCATCCGAAGCAGACGCTCGAGTTCTTCGGCGTCAAGCCCACCGACACGGTCATCGAGATCACGCCCGGCGCGGGCTGGTACACCGAGGTGCTCGCGCCATTCCTCAAGGACAGCGGCCATCTCATCGCCGCGGTCGCGGCCGATTCGAGTTCGGACTATGCCAAGAGCAGCAACGAGGCCTACCGCGCGCTGCTGCAGAAGGATGCGGCGGCCTTCGGCGAGGTCGGCCTCGTCGAGTTCGATCCCAAGGCCCCCGTGCTCGGTCCGGCCGGCTCGGCCGACAGCGTGCTCACCTTCCGCAATGTGCACAACTGGGCCATGAGCGGCACCGCGCCGGCGATGTTCAAGGCCTTCTTCGAGGTGCTCAAGCCGGGCGGCACGCTCGGCGTGGCCGACCATCGCGCGGCTGCCGATGCGCAGTTCGACAAGGTCAAGGACAGCGGCTACCTGCCGCAGGATTACGTGATCAAGCTCGCCACCGACGCCGGCTTCCAGCTGGTGGCGCAAAGCGAGATCAACGCCAACCCGGCCGATACCAAAGATCATCCCAAGGGCGTGTGGACGCTGCCGCCGACCTTTGCGATGGGCGAGCAGGACCATGCCAAGTACCAGGCGATCGGCGAGTCCGATCGCATGACGCTCAAGTTCGTCAAGCCAGCGGGCGACGGCATCTTCAAGACCAAGGACTGACGCGCGCCACGGCGGGGCGTGCCTGCGCCCCGCCGCCGCGGCCCATGCCTGCCCGACGGTCGCCGCCGGCCGCATGCTGATCCTGCTCAACAAGCCGCATGGCGTGCTGTGCCAGTTCACCGACCGCAGCACGCCGCCGCGGCCCACGCTCGCGCACTACGTGACCCAGCCGGGCGTGTATCCGGCTGGACGGCTCGACCACGACAGCGAAGGCCTGCTGCTGCTCACCGACGATGGCGCGCTCGCGCATCGGCTCACCGATCCGCGTCACAAGCAGGAAAAGACCTATCTGGTGCAGGTCGAAGGCGTGGTCGATGATGCGGCGCTGGCGACGTTGCGTCGTGGAGTGCAGCTCAACGATGGCATGACCCTGCCCGCGCGGGCACGCGCGCTCGATGCACCACCGCAGTGGCTGTGGCCGCGCGATCCACCGGTGCGCTTCCGCAAGAGCGTGCCCGACGCATGGCTGGAACTCACGCTGCGCGAGGGCCGCAACCGCCAGGTGCGGCGCATGACCGCGGCGGTCGGCCTGCCCACATTGCGCCTGGTCCGCACGCGCGTGGGCGAGTACGCACTCGATGGTCTGGCGCCGGGCCACACCCGCATCGAGCGGCGCTGACGGCCGGTGGCATCCGGGCCCGTGGCCCGCGCCAGCACAAGTGAGCTGCGCCACAGGCCGCGCATCGCGCCTCCCGCACCATGTGGCCACCTGCCGCGGTGCCATGTGCCACGCGGCCGGGGCGCAAGGTCGCTCCGAATGCCCGTGGTCCGCGCGCCGCGATCCGCGAACCATGGGAGGTTGGGAATGGCCAGGCTGCTCAAGCTCGTGGATCTGCCCGCACTGGCGCCGTTTCTGGGCAGCATCCTCACCTGCATCGTGATCTCCAGCCTCATGCAGGGCGCCGACGTGGGCACGGCCATGTTCGGGCGCAGGATCATCGCCACCGGCCGACCCTGCCCGGAGTGTGGCTGCTGGCCGTGACCGGGGTGTGGATGGGCCCGCGTGGTGGCGACCGGCGGCAGCGCTTCTTCCAGATCAAGGCCGCGCTGGTCGCGCTCGTACCCGCCAACACCTGCCTGTTCATCTTGCCCGCCGCACAGGCAGCCACCGACATCGCCGTCGCCTCGGTCGAGCAAGGCACGCTGTCGCCCGCCCAGGCGGCCGCCCGCCCCAAGGAATCGGTCTGCGGCGGGATGAACATCCTGCTTGCGCTGGCCGCCGTGGTGGTGGGCGTGTGGAAGTTCGGCATGCGTCCCGCGTCCGCCCGCCGAGGGCCGGCCGCGTTCCGGCCGTCAGCGGCCGGGTGGTGGCTCCCACAGTTCCACCTTGTTGCCCTCGGGATCGATGACCCAACCGAACTTGCCCAGCGCGGAGTGCTCGGTATCGGCAAGCACGTTACAGCCTTCGGCGCGCAGCGCCTCGAGCAGGGCATCGAGGTCGGCGACCCGGAAGTTCACCATGAACGATGCCGTGCCCGGCGCCAGCTTGTCGCTGTCCGGCGCGAACGGGCTCCATATCGTCACGCCCGAGGGGTTGTCGGCATCGCCCCAGCGGAAGATCACGCCGCCCCAGTCGGTCAGCTCCAGCCCGAGGTGTCGCTGGTACCAGGCCGCCAGCGCCCGTGGATCGGCCGACTTGAAGAAGATTCCACCAATGCCGGTGACACGCTTCATCGCATCCTCCGCGCACTCGCGCCGCCATCACGGCAACCGCCGCACGATCCGACAGCCGGCCTTGCCAGTCAAGGCGCGCGCGGATCGCGTGCACCACGCCTGCCGGCGCCCGGCGCCCGCGGTCACACCGCCACGCGCGCCACCTTGCCGGCGCGCGCGAACGCCGCGATCCGCGCGATCTGCTCGCCATCGAGGTGGCGCAGCGGAATGCAGTGCGCGCACTGCCTGCGGAAGTAGAGCATGAGGAAGCCGCGCCGCCGCACCACGGTCCTGATCATCGACCAGTCCTGCCGCAGCTCCATGTGCGCCGAACTCGAGCGCACGCCCTGCGCATCGATGGTGTAGAGGTGCAGTGGCGTGTCGGCGAAGGTGCGGTGTCCACGCCAGGTCGACCACAACATCACTGCGGGCACGAACGCCAGCAGCAGCGCGCACAGCAGCCAGTCGATCATCGGCACCCGGCCAAGGTCCAGGTAGGCCACGATCGGCAGCGCGATGCCCAGCAGCGGGAAGGCCAGCACCCAGATCATGCACAGCCAGCACGAGGTGGTCACCGCGAGCCCGGCCCTGAACCGGTCGCGAAAGGAAAACGGAAAACTGAGTTGCACGGCTGACGTATCCATTCCCACCCCACTTGTCGTACACAGGCCCGCAAGCGGGGCCACCACCCTTGGCGATGCCATCGAGGCCGACCACCAGCGGGTCCTTGCCCGCGGCCCAGCATACCTGCCGCGCGGAAGGTCGTGGCCGACGCCGCGACGCACGGTTCAGTTGGCCGTGAAGCTCAGCGTGTGCTTGGCGGCGCGTGCACAGACCTCGGCCACCGCATCGCCATCGAGAACCGCGGCAGGCCCGAGGCTGTCGTCCTTGACGACGATATCCATGCCCCCACCCACGGTCACCAACTGGAACGCATCGCGCACCGCCATGACCAAGCCGGTGCAGGCTTCGGTGGGTACTTCGGTGACGGTGAGGCGGAAGGCGTTGTCGCTGCCACCGCCATGGCTGGCGGCATCGATCGTGATCTGCCCGCCCCATGAATTGACGATCGTCGAGCCGCGGACCGTCGCGTCGGGCACCTTGCCCGCCTTCACGAGGGTGGCGGCATCGGTGCCCGCGTAGTGATGGTCAGGGTGGAGCTGCTTGATCGCGACAGCGAGCAGCATGACGTCGGTTGCCTCGCCCATCACGCTCGATGCGCCGCGCAACGGGTCGGCGCGCGGCGCGCGCGGGATGAGCATGCCGACGGCCACGATGCCGACGAGCAGCACGCGGGTGGCTCGATCGAGGCAGGACCCGTACATGGTGAACTCCATGAGTGGCGACGTGATAGCTCGGCTATCGGCGCACGCACGAGTGTAGCGATACGTGCGTCCCGGTACGATGCAGTCACGCGCACTCCGCTTCACTCGCACACCGGCCATCTTGGCGCCGCGCTAAAGGGCGGGTGCCGGTCACCAGCGCACTGGGTCAGCACCGGGATCCCGCCCGGCCGCGGGCCATCCCGTCCGGGCATCGCCACATCGGCTACGGACGGGACCATTTGGGCGTGCTCGACAGCCACGAAGCATGCGAGCGCATGCGCCCGTGATTGCTCTGCGGCCGAGACGTGAACCGCTGTGCGCCACCACCCATCGCCGCGCTGGCCACGGGCCGTGCGCGGCGGCATGATCGGCACATCCACGGCAGCGCACAGGGGCAGGCAATGGCAGCGACGGCACACGGCAGTGGAGCGCGCGCATGATCGTCTACAGCTGCCATGGCGCAGCCAAGAACGTAACCGGCTCGTGCCACCTCATTACCTGCAACGACCGCCGCGTACTCATCGACTGCGGCCTGTTCCAGGGCGAGCGCGACGAGGAGGCGGCCAACGCCGAGCCCTTCGGCTTTGATCCCGCCACGCTCGATGCGGTGCTGCTCACGCATGCCCACCTCGATCACTGCGGCCGCATCCCCAAGCTCGTGCGCGAGGGCTTCCGTGGCCCGATCTGGGCCACCGCCGCCACGCGCGAGCTCGCGCGCGTGGTGCTGCTCGACGCCGCCGGTCTGCAGGAGGAGGAGGCCCGCCGCGCGCAGCGCAGCGAGCGCACTGGCAATGGGTCCTTCGAGCCGCTGTACACGCTCGATGACGCGCTGCGCTCGCTCGACCATTTTCGCGACGCGGTCGCCTATGGCACGACCGTGCCGGTCACCGATGGCATCCGCGCGACCTTCCAGGACGCCGGCCACATCCTCGGCTCGGCCTCGGTGGTGCTGGACCTGGACGATGGCAAGCACCAGCGCCGCATGGTGTTCTCGGGTGACCTGGGCAATCCGGGGCGGCCGATCCTGCGCGATCCGGTGGCCGCGCCCGCGGCCGACTACGTGGTGATGGAATCGACCTACGGCGATCGTCCGCACCGGTCGTTGCCCGATTCGATCGACGAGCTGTACGAGGCGATCCGCAGCACGGTCGAGCGCAAGGGCAACGTGGTGATCCCGACCTTCGCGCTGGAGCGCGCGCAGGAGCTGCTGTACTACCTGCACCGCGGCATCCGCTCGGGCGCGTTGCCGGCCACGCTGCAGGTGTTCCTGGATTCGCCGATGGCGATCTCGGCCACCGAGATCTTCCGCCGCCATCCCGAGTGCTTCGACGAGGGCATGCGCGAGGAACTGCGCCATGGCGATCCGTTCGCGATGGCGGGCCTGCATTTCACCCGCGAGACCGGCGAATCGATGCGCATCAACGACATCGAGGGCGGCGCGGTGATCCTGGCCGGGTCGGGCATGTGCAACGGCGGGCGCGTGCGCCACCATCTCAAGCACAACCTGTGGCGCCAGCGCAGCAGCATCGTGTTCGTCGGCTACGCCGCCGCGGGCACGCTCGCGCGGCGCATCATCGACGGCGCGCGCGAAGTGCGCGTGTTCAACCAGGACATCCCGGTGCGCGCGCAGGTGTGGACCATCAACGGCTTCTCCGCCCACGCCGGCCAACCCGCGCTGCTCGACTGGCTCGGCACCGCGCCGCGCCGGCGCGTGTTCCTCGTCCATGGCGAGTACGGCCGGGGCATGCAGGTGCTCAAGGAGCGGCTCGAGGCGCGCGGCCAGGCGTGCCAGCTGCCCGGCCTCAACGAGCCGATCCTCATCGACTGAGGCACGCTCGGTTCGCGCGCGGCGAGACCGCCGCCGGCATTGGTCCCATGGTTCCAGGCGTGATTGGACCCGTGCGCGCGTGCACGCGCGCCGCGCCAGGCCGTATGCTGCGCGCCTTCGCCCGCGCTTCCGCATCGCCCCATGCACGTCCCTTCCGCCGCCGCGAGCCGCAGCGACTGGCTCACGCCGGTCGAGCTCACCCTGCTCGGTGCAATCTGGGGCGGCTCGTTCCTGTTCATGCGCATCGCGGCGGCGCCGTTCGGCGCGCTGGCGCTGGTGGAAATGCGCATCGCGCTCGGCGCGCTCGTGTTGCTGCCGTTCCTGTGGCGTGCGCGTGCGCAGTTCGGCCCGGCGCGCTGGGGTCGGCTGGCGCTGGTCGCCGCGCTCAACTCGGCGATCCCGTTCACGCTGCTGGCGTGGGGTGCCGAGCGCGCGCCGGCCGGCATCGGCGCGATCGCCAATTCGCTCGCGGCGCTGTGGACCGTGCTGGTGGCGTTCGTGCTCTATCGCGAACCCATCGGCTGGCTGCGTGGGCTGGCGATGGCCATAGGCGTCGTCGGCGTGATCGTGCTCATGGGCGACAAGACCAGCGGCGACAACGTGGCCGGCGCCGCGGTCGCGGGCGCGCTGGCCTCGCTGTGCTACGGCTTTTCGAGCAACTTCACCAAGCGCTGGCTGGGCGACCTGCCGCCCGTGGCGGCGGTCGCGGCGACCATGCTGTGCGCGGCCGTGATGCTGGCGCCGCTGGCGTGGGCGCATTGGCCGGCAGTGCCACCCGCGCGCTCGGCGTGGCTGAGCGCGCTCGCACTGGGCGTGGTCTGCACCGGATTCGCCTACGCGGTGTTCTTCCGCCTGATCGCGCGCATCGGGCCGAGCCGCGCCACCACCAGCACCTACCTCGTGCCGCTGTTTGGCGTGTTGTGGGGCTGGTTGGTGCTGGGCGAGCAGCCCGGTGCGCACATGCTGCTCGCGGGCGGCCTGATCCTGGGCAGCGTGATCGTGAGCCAGCGCGAGGCGCGCCGCCCGGCCGAGATCGCGCGCGAGCGCGTGGCCGCGAGCGAGACCCACCTCGGCGGCGAGACCTGATCAGCTGCCGCGCGGCTTGGCACGGTGCGTGGGCCGCGCGCTCCACGGATCGTCCGGCCACGGATGCCGCGGATAGCGACCCTTGAGCTCCTTTTTCACCTCGGGGTAGGTGCGCGCCCAGAAGCTGCGCAGGTCGCGCGTGACCTGCACCGGCTTGCCGCCGGGCGAGAGCAGGTGCAGCGTGAGCGGCACCTGGCCGCCGGCGATGCGTGGCGTGTCGGCCAGCCCGAACAGTTCCTGCAGCTTGACCGCGAGCACGGGTGTGTCGGCATCGCTGTAGTCGATGGGCCGCTGCATGCCACTGGGCACTTCGATCGCAGGCGGCGCCAGCTGGTCGAGCGCGACCCGTTGCACATGGTCGAGCTGCGCGGCCAGTGCCTGCGACAACTCGGCCGGCGCCAGCGCCTCGAGGCGGCGTTTGCCGGCCAGGCACGGCGCCAGCCATTGCTCGAGCGTCGCGAGCAAGGCCTCGTCGGAGAAATCCGGCAGCCCCAGCGCCGCGTTCCAGCCGCGCAGTGCGCTGACGCGCTGGCGCAGCGCAAGTGCGGGCCCGCTCCAGGGCAGGCTCGCCAGGCCCAGTTCGCGCACCGCGGCGATGAGCGCGGGCACGCTGTCCTGCGCGGTCGCGGGCACGCTGCGGCGTTCGAGCACGATCGCGCCGAAGCGGCGTTCCTCGCAGGCATCGACCGCGCGCGTGTCGCGGTTCCAGCGCACCGTGCGCACGCGCGCGAACTGGTCCGCGAACGCGTCCTCGAGCAGGTCCGGATCCAGCGGCGCGGCCGCGAGGATGAGGCTGTCGCGCGGGTCGAAGCGCAGGTCGATCACCACCAGCCAGGGTTCGCCGTACAGCGCGCTGTCGTCGGCCAGGTGCGCGCCGCGCCCGTTGGCCAGCGTGTAACGACGTGGCTGGGCCGGATCCTGGCGCGCGATGCGGTCGGGAAACGCATGGGCCAGCAGGTTGCCGGCGACCAGCGCCGCGATGCCGGTGCGTGGCGCCGCGGCGGCGGCGCGCCCGGCATCCGGCGCGGCATGGGCGCCGGCCACGCGTGCGCGCCAGGCATCGGCCGCACGCGCGATCGCCGCCAGCGCTTCGCGATCCACGCCCGCAGCCACGCCCCTGCGCGCACGCCAGTCCTGCAGCGCCTGCACGCGCAGGCGAAAGTCTTCATTGCGCGCAGCTTCGCCGCGCAGCGGGCTGCGCGCTTCGACCAGTGCGATGCAGTCGGCCGCGAGTGCGCGCTGCGCCGGTGCCGCGCGCAGCAGCGCCGCGGCCAGTCGCGGCTGGGTGCCGAGCGCGAGCATGCGGCGTCCGTGCGCGGTGATGCGCAGGTCGGCATCGAGCGCGCCGAGGCGTTGCAGCAGTTCGCGCGCCTGCGCGAGCGGGCCGGGGGGCGGCGCATCGAGCCAGCGCAGCTCGGCGCTGCCCCAGGCCGCAAGCTCCAGCGCGAGCTGTGACAGTTCCACCTGTGCGATCTCGGGTCGGCGCTCGGCGTCGAGCCGTTTGCTCTGCGGCCACAGCCGCCAGGCATGGCCGGGACCGAGGCGACCGGCGCGACCGGCGCGCTGGTCGGCCGAAGCCTGGGCGATCGCCACGGTCTGCAAGCGCGTGAAGCCCGAGTTGGGATCCAGCCGCGGTTCGCGCGCGAGGCCGAGGTCGACCACGCCACGCACGCCGGGCAGGGTCAGGCTCGATTCGGCCACGTTGGTCGCCAGCACCACGCGGCGGCGACCGGCGGCCGCCGGCGCGAGCGCGGCGTGCTGCTCGCCCAGCGCGAGTTCGCCGTGCAGCGCGACGAGATCGACCCCGCCGCCGGCCAGCGCGGCGAGCGCGGCGCGGGCAGCGTCTATTTCGCGCTTGCCGGGCAGGAACACCAGCACGTCGCCGGGGTCGGCTGCGAGCGCGGCCTCGACCGCACGCCGCAAGTGCGCGAGCCAGCCGCGCTCGGGCCAGGCCTCGCCCGTGCGCGCGGGTGGATGAGCCACCTGTACCGGAAAGCTGCGTCCGGCGCTGGCCAGCTGCGGCGCGTCGAACCAGCGCGCGATGCGCGCGCCGTCGAGCGTGGCCGACATGATCACCAGGCGCAGGTCGGGGCGCAGGTTGGCCTGCACGTCGAGTGCGAGGGCGGCGCCGAGGTCGCCATGCAGGTGGCGCTCGTGGAACTCGTCGAACAGGATCGCGGCGATGCCACGCAGTTCCGGATCGTCCTGGATCAGGCGCGTGAGGATGCCTTCGGTCACCACTTCGATGCGCGTGGCCGCCGACACCCTGGCCTCGAAGCGGATGCGGTAGCCGACCCGGGCGCCGACCGCCTCGCCCAGTTGCGCGGCCATGAACTCGGCCGCCGCACGCGCGGCGATGCGGCGTGGTTCGAGCATGAGGATGCGGCCGTCGCCGCGCCACGGCGCGGCCAGCAGCGCCGGTGGCACGCGCGTGGTCTTGCCCGCGCCGGGCGGCGCCTGCAACACCAGCCGCGGCTGCGCGGCGAGCGCGGCGAGGATGTCCGGCAGCAGTGCATCGATCGGCGCCGCTGCGGTCATCGCGGTCGGCACCGGGAACCGAGCCGCATGGCAAGGCGGCCACGGGCGGCGGCCGCCTGCCCCTGCAGCCGCCGCCGCATTATTCGCAAAGCATGCCGTTGGCGCTGAGCAGGCGCGTGTAGCTGATCGTGCCGGTGATGACCGGGACGCCGGCCGCCAACGTCTGATTGGGTGTGAACTCCACGTCCATGCGCGTGCAATCGTGCAGGCTCACGTGGATCCTGCCCCAGTCGAGCGTGGCGTTGCCGGTGGTCAGGTACGAAACCGGAATGTCCAGCGCGCGGACGCCACCCGCCACGGGGTCGAACGCGGCGCTGCCGACGATCCAGAACGGCTGCTCGTTGCCGTCCTTGGTCAGCAGGTCGACCACCACTTGGCGGCGCCGCGGATTGGCGACGTCATAGCCCTCGGCGACCTGCACGATCAGGCCTTCATTGCGCTCGGGGTTGTACCACTGCGCGGCGGCGTAGCCATCCAGCGGCAACGGCGCGAACGCGTCCGGATAGGTCGCCTCGGTCGGCTCGTAGGCAGGCACCGTGATGTCGACGCTGGTGCCCGTGCCGCCGAGCACGTTGAGCTTGAACGCGGCGTTGAAGTCGTGCTGCGCGGCACCCGCGATCGCGTAGTTCTCGAGCACGAAGGTTTCGCTGCGTGGCATCTGCACCGCGTAGGCTGCTTCCGACACCACCGTGTTGGGCTCCTGCGCGACACGGATCACGCCGAACTCGGTGGTGCCCTTGGTGATCATGAATCGCGGCCGCAACGGGATTGCGGCGGTGACCGCATCGTCGGCGCGATCCGCCCGCACCAGGGTGATCGCGTTGTGACCGCCGGTGGTGCCATAGGGCGTGGGGCGACCGCTGCTGCTGCATGGCACGCGCCACACCGTGACCACGAGGTTCTCGAGGGTGCCACCGCCGCTGGGGGTGACCGCATAGGCCGGCACCGTCGCGCTCCAGGTCGTGCCCACCGGCTTGTCGGGCAGCGGATAGGCCGCGCAACTGGGCGGATAGCTGCGATAGGCATTGACCATCGGCGTGCCGACGCTGCCGACCGTACCGGCGGCCTTGGCCACCGGTGCGGCGCGGGCGGCCCCGGCGGGCACGCGGTAATCGGGCTGGGCCGTCAGCTGCACGGGCGCTGCGGCAAGGCCGCCCGAGGTTGCGGCAAGGACCAGCATGAGTGCCGGATTCAGCTTGTGCTTCATGGTGCGAGCTCCAACGACCGTCATGGCCACAGGGTTGGGCAGGGTAGCGCAATGTCGCCCGCCACCACAAAAAACAACGGGCGGCCAGGCCGCCCGTTGGAATGGGATCATCGCCGGCTCACTCGCACATCATGCCGTTGGCGGTGAAGATGCGGTCATAGAGCGTGTTGCCGCTGAACACCGGCACCGGCAGCGGCAGGCCGCTGCGCGGCGTGAACGTCATGCTGAGCTTGTTGCAGCTGACCAGGCGCAACTGCGCGCTGCCCCAGTCGCGCGTGGCATTGCCGTTGATGAGGTAGGCCAGCGGGATCGTGAGCGAGGTGGCGCCGGTCGGGTCGAACGCGGCACTGCCGACGATCCAGAACGGATTGCCGTTGGTGTCGAGCGTGAGCAGGTCGATGATGACCTGGCGCCGCGCCGGATGCGCGCCGTCGTAGCCCTCGGCCACCTGCACGATCACGCCTTCGCTGAGCGCGGGATTGAAGTACTGCGCGGCGAGGTAGCCATCGAGCGGCAGTGCCGCCAGGCCGCTGCCGGTGTAGTCGCCCATGGTCAGCACGGTGGCGCCGGAGCCGCTGATGAACGGATCGATCGCCAGCGAGAACGCGTAGCTGTAGTAGTGGGCGTAGTCGAGGTCGAGCGCGCCGCTCGACCGGACCATGTAGTAGTTCTCGAGCACGTAGGTCGTGCTCACGAACACGGGGGCGTCGTAGGGGCCGTCGGCGACGAAGGTGTTCGGCTCGGTGGCCGCGCGCACCGCACTGGCGGCGTCGTTGAAGCCGATCCCGCCCTGCTGGATGTTGAGCAGCGGGAAGGTCGGGAAGCGGTCGGTGCGAGCCTCGTTGGCCGCATCGCGATCGATGCGCAGCAAGGTCATCGCGTTGCCGCCGCCATCATTGTTGTAGGGCAGGTTGCTGGCGCCGCTGCTGCTGCAGGGCACGCGCCACAGGGTGATCGTGACGGTCTCCGGCGTGACCACGTTGCCGCTCATGTCGCGCGTGTACAGCGCCATGCGCCGGCTCACGGTGGCGCCGCTGGCCTTGTCGGGCAACGGCCACGCGGCGCAGCTGGGCGGGTAGGCGCGGAACTCGTTGACCAGCGGCGTGCCCGAGTTGGTGTGGCTGCCCATGACCTTGGCCCCGCCCTGGCGCGCCTTGGCGGCCGCGGCGGTCAACGTGGCCAGTCGGGCGCGGGCGTTGGCCACGGCGCTTTCATGGTATTGGCGCGCCGCGTCGGCGCCGGCATCGGCCGCGACGGCGGGAACGGCGAACAGCATCGCAGCGGTGAACGACAGCAGGCTCAGGGCTTTCATCATGGGTTCCTCGCAACAGGTCGCGCGAGCATCATCGCACGGCGGTGAATTGGCAGTGAACCGCGCCCGGCGCGTGATGCAGTCCACGCTCGCGCCGCGAGGCCGGTCACGGATAATGCGCGGTTCCGGAACCGACCTGGTCGCGCATGAGCGAGCCTGCACCCGCCGAGCTGATCGACATCGGCGCCAACCTCACCCACGAATCCTTCCGCGCCGACTTCGACGCGGTGCTCGCGCGTGCCCGTGCGGCCGGGGTCGCCGGCATCGTGGTGACCGGGGCGAGCGCGGCCGGCAGCCGCGCCGCCCATGCGCTCGCGCAACAGCACCCGCGGCTGCTGCATGCGACCGCGGGCGTGCATCCGCACCATGCGCATGACTACGACGAGGCCACCGACGCGCTGTTGCGCGAGCTGGCCGCGACGCCGCAGGTCAAGGCCGTGGGTGAGACCGGCCTGGACTACTACCGCAACTATTCGCCGCGCGAGGCGCAGATCGTCGCGTTCGAGCGCCAGCTCGCGATCGGCGCCGACAGCGGCAAGCCGCTGTTCCTGCACCAGCGCGACGCGCATGCCGACTTCATCGCCTGCCTCGACCGCGTGCGCACGCGCCTCGCGCGCGTGGTCGTGCACTGCTTCACCGGTGAGCGCGCCGAGCTCATCGATTACCTCGACCGCGACTGCCACATCGGCATCACCGGCTGGATCTGCGACGAGCGCCGCGGCCAGCACCTGCGCGAGCTGGTGCGGCTGGTGCCGCGCGGCCGGCTCATGATCGAGACCGACGCGCCCTACCTGCTGCCGCGCGACCTCGTGCCCAAGCCCTCGCACCGGCGCAACGAGCCGATGTACCTTGCGCATGTGTGCGCCGCGGTGGCCGCCGCGCGCGGCGAGGCCGTCGCCGACACCGCGGCGCACAGCAGTGCCACCGCGCGCGCGTTCTTCGCGCTCGAGTGAGGCGCTTCAGCTGCGCAGGCCGACGCCGCGCCGCAGCAGGTGCAGCGCCACCAGCGTGAGCGTGATGGCGAACCCGAGCATCACCGCGTAGGCGTAGCCGAGCCCGATGTCGCTGATGTCGAGCAGGCCGTAGCGGAACGCATCGACCATGTACAGGATCGGATTGGCATGGCTGATCTGCCGCCACGGCGAACCGAGCATGTCGACCGAGTAGAACACGCCGCCGAGGTAGGTGAGCGGCGTGAGCATGAAGGTGGGCACCAGCGCGACGTCGTCGAACTTCTTGGCATACAGCGCGTTGATGAAGCCGGCCAGCGCGAACACGATCGAGGTCAGCAGGATCGTCGACAGCGTCACCCAGGGATGGTGCATCTGGATACGCGTGAACAGCAGCGAGATGCCGAGCACGATGATCGCGACCATGAAGCCGCGCAGCACCGCGCCGGCCACGTAACCGGACAGCAGCACCCAGCCGGGCATCGGCGAGGCCAGCATCTCCTCGACGTAATGGCCGAACTTGGCGCTGAAGAACGACGACGAGATGTTGCCGTAGCTGTTGGTGACCACCGCCATCATGATGAGGCCGGGCACGATGTAGTCGATGTAGCCGACGCCGGGCACGATCTCGCCGATGCGGCTGCCGATGAGCGTGCCGAAGATGACGAAATACAGCGTCATCGTGATGGCCGAAGGCAGCAGCGTCTGGGTCCAGATGCGCAGGATCCGCGCCACCTCGCGCCGCGCCACGGTGGCAAACGCGATCCACTGGCCGGCCGCGTTCACGCCGCCCCCTTGCCGTTGTCGACCAGGCGCACGAACAGCTCCTCGAGGCGGTTGGACTTGTTGCGCAGCGAACGCACCACGATGCCGGCCTGCGTCAGGGCCGCGAACAGCGAATTGAGGTCATGGCCGCGCGGCACCGCCGCCTCCAGCGTGAGCGCATCGACCGCGTGCAGCGCGATGCCCGCGATCTCCGGCAGGCGGGTCGCCACGGGCTCGGCCGGCTCGGCCAGGTCGAGCACCAACGTCTCCACGTCGAGCTTGGCCAGCAGGCGCTTCATCGAGCTGTGCTCGATGATGCTGCCACGGTCGATGATGGCGATGTTGCGGCACAGCTGCTCGGCTTCCTCCAGGTAATGGGTGGTGAGGATGACCGTGGTGCCGGCGCGATTGATCGCGCTGATGAACTTCCACATCGAGCGTCGGATCTCGATGTCGACGCCGGCGGTGGGCTCGTCGAGCACGAGCAGGCGCGGCTCGCTCATCATCGCGCGCGCGATCATGAGGCGGCGCTTCATGCCGCCCGACAGCGAGCGCACGGTCTGGTGGGCCTTGTCCCACAGCTGCAGCTGGCGCAGGTAGCGTTCCGCGCGCGGCATCGCTGCGGCACGCGTGATGCCGTAGAAACCCGCCTGATTGATGCAGATGTCGAGCGGCTTCTCGAACGGGTTGAGGTTGATCTCCTGTGGCACCAGCCCGAGCAGCGCCATCGCCTGGCTGCGCTGCTCGCGCACCGACACGCCGAACACGTGCACATCGCCACCGCTGGGGTTGACCAGCGAGGACAGGATGCCGATCAGGGTCGACTTGCCGGCGCCGTTGGGGCCGAGCAGGGCGAAGAAGTCACCCGGTTCCACCCGCAGCGACACGCCCTTGAGTGCCTGCACGCCGCTGGCATAGGTCTTGGTGAGCTCGACGACGTCGAGCGCGGGCGTGGTGGTCATCGCAGCGGGCGGGGCGGGCAGGCGGCGCCTGATAGTATAGACGGCTGCCCCAAGTCCAACGCAGCGTGCCGATGGAACTTTTCAAGTTGCGCCTGGTGGCCAGCCACATGCTGGCACCGTCGGTGCGCCACCTGGTGTTCGAGCGTGCCGACGGCGCGCCCGTCGCATTCGTGCCCGGCCAGTTCATCCAGATCCATTTCCATTACGCCGACGGCACGCCGACGCGGCGCAGCTACTCGATCGGCACCATCGGTGATGGCAAGACACCCGCGACAAGGCTCGAAATCGCCGTGTCCTATGTCGAGGGCGGCGCCGCCACCGCGCTGCTGTCGCAGCTCGACGAAGGCGGCACGGTCGAGGCGAGCGGTCCGTTCGGGCGCTTCTGTCTGCAGCCCAATGACAGCAACCAGCGCTACCTGCTGGTCGCGACGGGCACCGGGGTCACGCCCTATCGCGCGATGCTTGGCCAGATCCGCCAGCTCAGCGCCACGCGCGGCTGCAGCTTTGCGCTCGTCTACGGCGCGCGCAGCGAGACCGAACTGCTGTATGGCGAAGAGTTCGAGGCCTTCGCGCGCGAGGTGCCGGCGTTCTCGTTCCACCCCTGCTTCAGCCGCGTGCCGCGCGCGGTACCGCGGCCCAACGACCGCAATGGCCGCGTGCAGGTCGCGCTGGGCGAACTCGCGCCCAATGCCACACACGACATCGCCTACCTGTGCGGCAATCCCGACATGGTCGACGAGGCCTTTGCGATGCTCAAGGCCGCCGGCCTGGGCGTGGCGCAGATCCGCCGCGAGAAGTACGTCAGCAGCAAGTGACGCCGCCCGCGCGGGTGGCACACGCGGCCGGCGGCAGCACGAACCGCAACGGCAGCGATCGGGGCAGCTCGGGGTCTGGCGCCTGGCCACGATACGTGGGTCAACCCGGTCGTCACCGGCTTGGGCGTGTGTTGCAGCTACGAGTGGAGCAGCAGCACGCCCTGCACTCCGTGAGCCGGTGGCAGGGCCAACCGGCTCACGGGGCGGCATGCCTCAGTTGTCACGCGGCTGTCCAGGGTAGGGCGTGCGGTACGGATTGCAGTCGAACCCAGGGTCGTTGATGCGCCAGCAGGGCACGAAGTCAAAGCGCGAGTCCAGCGTTTCTGGGCCGACTCGAAACAACGCGAATTCGGACATGGATGGCGTTTCCACGCCAGGTACTTTGATGTTACGCCAGCGCCCCAGGATACGCTGGCCATCGCCATAGACGCGCGCAACCTCACCGATGTCGTAGTGCTGCACGGGGGGACTGGCCTCGCGCGACAGCAGCACCAAGCGTCCGGCGCCCGAAGGCGCAAACATGACGACGCTCAAAGGGGGCAGCGGATCAGTACTGTAGCCCATGGCATGAAAGAGCGCCCACATGAAGCCCGGCGCGCGCGCGCAAGCCTGCGACACGCAGGTCACGCTGTAGGACTGCGCATCGGCGGGCGGCGGCGGCGGCGGCGGTGCATAGACCCAACCGGGATGGCCACTGAGGTCATTTGGCTGCACCGTGTAGGCGGGGGTGGCGATCCGCGCCAGGCGGACCAGGGCGACTACCGAGGACATGCTGCGCTCGCGGCCCGGCAAGATGGGTGGGGTCGGGGTGTACTCTCGACGCCCCACCAGCAGCCAGTCGCCCGAGTAGTCGATGGGCTGCACCGTGGGGGCGCCCGACCAGACATGGGCCATCTTCTGCGTGCGGCCATTGACGGTGAGCACGCCCTCACGGGGGCCGGTCCAGGCCCAGGTGATGACGTCGCTCGTGGGCGTGGCCTGGTGGGGGTGGCTGCTGCCGCTGCCGCGCGGCGGGCCGTTGCTCAAGGTGTAGGCCGTGAGCGTGGTGGTCGCCAGCGGGGCGCCGTCAAAGAGCGCATCGTCGCTGCTGTAGGTGATCGAGCCGTTGATGCCCTGCGTCACCATCTTGCCGGTGGCGTCGTAGAAATACAGGGCGCCGCCGACGATGCCGCGATTGTCCGGCGTGACGCCGATGGTCATGGCGCCCAGCGTGGTCGAGTCTCCGCCGGGGATGGCGATGTAGTCGCCCATGACCAAAGGGATGTCCCAGGAATAGTTCCCAAGCAGCGGCACGAGAGGCGGCGCAGCGGCCTCGGCACTGGGGGCGGCGATGAGCGCATCACCCGACGCGGCGGCTGGCAGGGAGACTGCCAGCGCGAACGCGGTCAGGGCGAGCAAACGAAACGGGGCGGGCATGGGTTCTCCTTGTGGTGTTGTGGCTTCTGGGCAAGACCATCGTCGCATGGGACACGCCAGGGTCAAATTGGCTGGACATACGCAAAGCCCGCGCGACACTAGGAATTTCGTGCGCTGATCCATCGATCACCCGCCTGGGCGTGGCGCAGATCCGCCGCGAGAAGCACGTCAGCAGCAAGTGACGCCGCCCGCGCGGGTGGCACACGCGCTCGGCGGCAGCACGAACCGCAACGGCAGCGATTGCGTGGGTGGCTGGTCGGGCAGTGGCACCCGGTCCAGCCAGTCCTTGGCCAGATCACGGATGATCGGGCCACCCGAGCCGCTGAATCGCGCCACCGCGGTGTAGCGGCCCGGGGTGCTGCACAGACCGGGTCGGTCGGATTGCTTGATCCCGGCATCCTTCGATCCCCACCAGTACCGCAGCTGCACCCGCACACCGAAGGATTCACCGCGGCGCAGCTCGATGACGTCCGCGAGGCTGGCCGGCATCGGCGCGGGGCCTGGCGCCACGAACGGCCGGTAGCTGCCACGCGGACCCTCGACGGCGATACTCCAACCCTCCCAGTCCTGGTGACGACCGAGCAGGTCGTCACGCGCGCGGACGATGCGGATCGGCTGCTCGCCACGATTGGTCGCGCTGAGCACGAGCGTCCCCGGCGGCTCGCCCAGCGCGGGATCGGCCACCTGCAGCGCAAGCCACAGCGGCGACGTGGCGGTGGTCGACGGCGGATCGGCGCTGGCACTGCCACCGCAGAGGGCGGCAAGCAACGCGACTGCGGAACGAAGGTTCATGGGCAAGGGGTCCTTGGTGGGGAGGCCTGGATGGGTCGGCGACCGCGCAAGCCGTGGGCGGCGCGTGGGTTTGGTCCGGCGTGCGGGTCCCGATGGTCAACGCTCGGGGTGCTCGCGCGGGGTTGGTCGGCATCCTTGGCGGCTGGGTCGGCTTGGCTCGCGCGGCGATATCGCAATCTGTAAAGGATGCTTGACAGGCCGCTTGGACCGGGCGTATCGTTCTGTCAAGTTTCCTTGACACACGCAAGCACGTGATCCTGTCGCCGTTCCACACTTGCACCACGTTCCCGGGCACCGCGTCCGCGCGGCAGGGGGTCGGGCGATGACCTTGCAGCGCATCAGCTGGCTGTTCGCGGCGCTGGGATTGGCCTGCGTCGCGGTGGGCGCGGTCGGCCACTGGCTCCTGGCCTGGCCGCCGGCCGCGGCGAGCGGGTGGGCCGGCGCGGGCGCCGGCTATCTCGCCGGCGGCGTGGTGCTGCGGTTGCTGCCGCGCTGGTGGCGCCAGCACTGCGACGACATGTACGCGCAGCCGGCCGGCCGGCGTTACCTGCGCTCGTTGTGGCCGATCATGGTCGGCTACACGCTCGCATTGTTCGCGTCGATCATGCTGATCCGCCGCGGCATCGACTCCGTGCCGCTGCGCGCACTGGTGGCGGTCGCGCCCGCGTTCGCGCTGGTGCTGCTCATGCGTGCGGCGCTGCGCTACCTGCGCGAGATCGACGAGCTGCAGCGGCGCATCGAGACCGAGGCCATCGGCATCGCCAGCCTGCTCGTGTCGGTGCTGTACTTCGCCGCCGGCCTGTTGCAGAAGGCCAAGGTGGTCGAGGTCGATGCCGCCACGGCGATGATCTGGGTGTTCCCGCTGCTGTGCGCCACCTACGGCATCGCCAAGATGCTGCTGACCCGGCGTTTCCAGTGAACAACCAGGTACGCGCGCTGCGCGAGGAGCGGGGCTGGTCGCAAGGTGAGCTGGCCGAGCGGCTCGCGGTATCACGCCAGACCATCCATGCGATAGAGACCGGCAAGTACGACCCGAGCCTGCCGCTCGCATTCAAGCTCGCGCGGCTGTTTTCAATGTCGATCGAGCAACTGTTCGACCCGGGAGAATGAGGATGGACAAACGCAAGCAGGCACGCATCGCGATCGCGGCCGCGGCACTGTTGCTGCTGGGCAGCCAGTTCCTGTTGCGGCGCGAACGCGCCGACGCGACGCACGCGAACGTCGAACCCGCTGCCGCGCGCATGCAGCGCGCGGCCGACGGCAGCCTCCGCATCGGCACGCTGGTGTTCCGGCCGTGCGAACTGGCCGCGCCGCGCACCGGTGCCACCACGGCCGCGTACTGCGCGCCGTTTGCGGTCGCGGAAAATCCCGCCGCACCCGCCGGCCGCCGGATCGACCTCAAGCTCGCGCTGGTCGCGAGCGAGGCGGCCGCGCCGGAAATCGATCCGGTGGTGCTGCTCGCGGGCGGTCCGGGCCAGGCGGCCACCCAGGTGTGGGCGCAGACCGCGGGCGCGTTCGCGCCGCTGCTGGCCAGGCGCAATGTGATCCTGCTCGACCAGCGCGGCACCGGCGGCTCCAATGCCCTGACCTGCAAGCAAGAGGACGACAGCGACGCTGCCGCGTTCGACCTCGGGCGCGTGCGCGAGCACACGCGCACATGCCTGCAAACCGTATCGAGCCACGCCGATCCGCGCTGGTACACCACCACGCTCGCGCTGGATGACCTCGAAGCCGTGCGCCAGGCGCTGGGCGGTCCGCGGCTCAACCTCGTTGGCGTGTCCTACGGCACGCGTGTCGCGCAGCAGTACGCCAAGCGCCATCCCGCGGCGGTGCGCAGCATCATCCTCGACAGCGCGGTGCCCAACGACAATGCGCTGGGCGCCGATTTCGCCGTCAACCTCGACGCCTCGCTCAAGGCGCAGTTCAAGCTGTGCACCCAGGATCCACGCTGCCACGCCGCCTTCGGCGATCCGTGGGCCAACCTGCAGCAGCTGCGCACGGCACTGCGCGACAAGCCGGTCCAGGCCAGCTACCGCGATCCCGACAGCAATGCACCCACCACGCATGCGTTCAGTGCCGACAGCCTGGCCAGCCTCGTGCGCATGTACGCCTACCAGCCCGAGATGAGCGCACTGTTGCCGCTCGGGATCGCGCGGGCGCAGACCGGCGACTACGCCTCGCTGGCGGCGCAGGCGCAAATGCTGGGCATGGACATGAGCAGCCTGGCCGAAACCGCGATGCCATTGTCGGTGCTCTGCAGCGAGGACTCCGACCGCCTCGCGGTCAACCCGGCCGATGCCGACACCGTGCTCGGCACCAGCCTGGTGGAGGCGTTCAAGGCGCAATGCGAGATCTGGCCGCACGGCACGCGGCCGGATGACTTCAACGCACCCCTGCGCGGCGATCTGCCGGTGCTGCTGCTTGCGGGCGAGTTCGACCCGGTCACGCCGCCGCGTTATGCCGAGGCGATCGCGCGCGAGCTGCCGCATGCGCGCGTGCTGCTCGCGTGCGGCCAGGGCCACAGCCTGCTCGGGCGTGGTTGTTTTCCCAAGCTCGCCGCACGCTTCGTCGACACGCTCGATGCGGCGGGGCTGGATGCGAGCTGCGTCGACAACTTCGCGCCCATTCCCGCGTTCATCGACTACAACGGAGCCGCGCCATGATCGAAGTGGACGACCTGCACAAGACCTTCGGCGCGGTCAAGGCCGTCGCTGGCGTGTCCTTCACCGCACGCGACGGCGAGATCACCGGCCTGCTCGGTCCCAACGGCGCCGGCAAGACCACCACGCTGCGCATGCTCTACACGCTGATGCGGCCCGACCGCGGCGGCGTGCGCGTGGACGGCATCGACGCCGCGGCCGATCCGCTGGCGGTGCGCCGGCGACTGGGCGTGCTGCCCGACGCGCGAGGCCTGTACAAGCGCCTCAGCGCGCGCGAGAACATCGACTACTTCGGCCGCCTGCAGGGACTGGATGCGGCCACCCGTGCGCATCGTATCGACGAACTGGCGCGCTCGCTCGACATGGGCGACATCCTCGACCGTCCCACCGAGGGCTTCTCGCAGGGCCAGCGCGTCAAGACCGCGATCGCGCGCGCGCTCATCCACGACCCGCGCAACGTGATCCTCGACGAACCGACCAATGGCCTGGACGTGATGGCCACCCGTGCGATGCGCGGCTTCATGCGCGCGCTCAAGGCGCAGGGACGCTGCGTGCTGTTCTCCAGCCACATCATGCAGGAGGTCGGCGCGCTGTGTGACCGCATCGTGGTGATCGCGCATGGTCGCGTGGTCGCCGACGAGTCACCCGCGCAACTGCGCGCGCAGACCGGCGCCGCCAGCCTCGAAGACGCGTTCGTCCAGATCATCGGTTCGGAAGAAGGGTTGGCCGCATGAACAACATCCTCACCGTATTCTGGAAGGAAGTGCGCGAGAACCTGCGCGACCGCCGCACCGTGCTCAACACCCTGCTCACCGGCCCGCTGATCGCGCCGCTGATGTTCGCGCTGGTGATCAACGCCTCGATCTCGCGCGAACTGGCCAAGGCCGAGAAGCCGCTGCCGGTACCCGTGGTCGGTGCCGAGCACGCACCCAACCTCATCGCCGCGCTGCGCCGCGCGGGCGCGCAGATCAAGGACGCGCCGGCCGATCCCGAGCGCGCCGTGCGCGAACAGGACGCCGACCTCGTGCTGCGCATCCCGGCCGCCTACGCCAAGTCGTGGGCGGCGGGCGAGCCGGCCCAGGTCGAAATCATCCACGACCAGTCCCAGCGCGACGCGCAAGGCCCGGTGTTGCGCCTGCAGGCGATGCTCAGCGCCTATGCGCAGCAGAACGGCGCGCTGCGGCTGGTCGCGCGCGGGATCTCGCCCAACGTGATGCGGCCGCTGGTGGTCGCCGACCGTGACCAATCCACCGCGCAGACGCGCAGCGGAGGCATGTTCAGCATGCTGCCGTACTTCTTCATCCTCGGCGTGTTCATCGGCGGCATGGCGCTGGCGATCGACACCACCGCGGGCGAGCGCGAGCGCCAATCGCTCGAACCGTTGTTCGTCAATCCGGTGCGGCGCGGCGCGCTGCTCACGGGCAAGCTCGGCGCCACCACCGCGTTTGCGTTCACCACGCTCGTGCTCAGCATCGTCGCGTTCGCGGTCGCGGCGCGCTTCATGCCCACCGACAAGCTCGGCATCAGCCTGCAGTTGGGCCTGCAGTTCGCCTGCGGCACGCTGCTGGTGATGCTGCCGCTGACCGTGCTGCTGGCCACGCTGCAGACGCTCGCGGCTGCCTTCGCCAAGAGCTTCCGCGAGGCGCAGACCTACCTGTCGCTGCTCATGTTCGTGCCCGCGGTGCCGACCATGTTGCTGTCGTTGTACCCGGTCAAGACCCAAGCCTGGATGTATGCGGTGCCGCTCATGAGCCAGCACGTGACCATGATCCGCCTCATGCGCGGCGACGCGGTCACGCCGGGCGATTTCGCGCTGTGCGTGGCCACCACCACGCTCGCCGCGCTGGTCGCGGTGCTGCTGACCGCATGGGTGTACCGCGGCGAGCGCCTCGCGATTTCGGCCTGACGCCGTCAGCCGCGCAGCGACGGCACCGGGCGCGAGCGCGCCGCGGTGCCGCTAGAATCGCCCGATGTTTGCCTGGTGGCCGCAGCTCGTCGATGCCTTCAACCAGCATGCGGTCACGCCGCTGCTGCAGGGGCTCGGCCTGCTCGAACACTTCGGCGATCCGCGCGACGTGGCCGAGGCGCTCATCATCGCCGCGGTGCAGGTGTTGATCATCGGTGCGATCTTCCGCCCGCTCGAATCGCTGGCGCCGGCCGAACGCTGGAGCGATCGCCGCCTCACGCGCATCGATCGCACTTACACCTTGATCATGCTGTTCGGCCTCAACCCGCTGTTCGCCTACCTCGTGCTCACGCCGCTGGCGCGGCTGGCCGGCGTCGCCGGCGGCGAGGCGCAGGGCGATGCCGGCCTGCTCGGGCTGCTGCCGTGGCTGGCCGGGTATCCGTGGCTCAAGTTCGCGCTGTACTACCTGCTGTTCGACTTCACCTACTACTGGATGCACCGCGCCCAGCATTGGCTGCCGTGGTGGTGGGCGCTGCACAGCCTGCACCACAGCCAGCGCCAGATGGGCTGCTGGTGCAACGACCGCGGCAGCTATGTCGATGGCCTGCTGCAGTCGGTCGTGCTCGGTGCGTTCGGCGTGGTGATCGGCGTCGAACCCGATGAGTTCGCGCTGCTGATGTTCGCGGGCGAGCTGGTGCAGTGCTATTCGCACACCAACGTGCGCTTTGGCTTCGGCCGCGTGTTCGAACGCGTGTTCGTCGATCCCAAGTTCCATCGCCTGCACCACATGGTGGTCGACGAGTTGCGTCCGAACCTGCACAACTGCAACTTCGGCCAGGTGCTGTCGGTGTGGGACCAGCTGTTCGGCACCGCGCGCTATGGCATCGCGCCGCGGCCGACCGGCGTGCTCGACCCGATGGTCGACATCGACAACGAGCGCGGCCTCGTCGCGATGCAGTGGGGCGCGGTGCGGCGGTTCTGGGGCGCGCTGTGGTCGCGCGCGGGCTGGCGCCCGGGCGATGTCGGTTTCGGCCCCGACTACGTGCCCTATCCGAGCGGGCACGATCGCGTCACCGGCCAGCCGCCGGACCGCTGAGCACGCTCACACCAGGCCGGTGATGCCGTAGACGAGGATCACGAAGAACACCGCGAGCGTCTTGACCAAGGTGATCGCGAAGATGTCGCGATAGGACTGGCGATGGCTCAGGCCGGTCACCGCGAGTAGCGTGATCACCGCGCCGTTGTGCGGCAGCGTGTCCATGCCGCCCGAGGCCATCGCCGCCACCCGGTGCAGCACCTCGGGCGGAATGCCGGCGATCGCGGCCGCATGCGCGAAGGACTCGGCCATCGCCGCCAGCGCGATGCTCATGCCGCCCGAGGCCGAGCCGGTGATGCCGGCCAGCGCGGTCACGGTGACTGCTTCGTTGACCAGCGGATGCGGGATCGAGCGCAGCGCATCGGCGACCACGAGGAAACCCGGCAACGCCGCGATCACCGCGCCGAAGCCGTACTCGGATGCGGTGTTCATCGATGCCAGCAGCGCGCCACCCACGGCCGTGCGCGTGCCCTGCGCGAACGCGGCGGTGACCGGGCGCCAGGCGAACAGCAGCACGCAGGCGATGCCGGCCAGCAGCGCGCCTTCCACCGCCCAGATTGCCACCAGCTTGCCGGTGTCCTGCACCACCGGCGCGGCCTGGCCGACCACGCTCGGCACGAAGCTCGTGCTCGTGCCATACCAGCGCGGGATGTTGCGGGTGAGCACGAAGTTGACCACGCCGACCACCACCAGCGGCGCGATCGCCAGCGCCGCGGGCGCCATTCGCGTGCCGGTGAACGCTTCGGGTTCGTTGCCGTGTCCGCTGCCGTAGCCCTCGCCGCGCGCGGCCGCCACGCGCCGGCGCCACTCCAGGTAGGCCATGCCCAGCACGAACACGAACACCGCGCCGATGCTGCCCAGCCACGGCGCGGCCCAGGTGGTGGTCTGGAAGAACGTGGTCGGGATCACGTTCTGGATCTGCGGCGTGCCGGGCAGCGCGTCCATGGTGAAGGTGAACGCGCCCAGCGCGATGGTGCCGGGGATCAGGCGCTTGGGGATGTCGCTCTGGCGGAACAGCTCGGCCGCGAACGGATACACGGCGAACACCACCACGAACAGCGACACGCCGCCGTAGGTCAGCAGCGCGCACACCAGCACGATCGACAGCATCGCGCGGCTGCGTCCGACCAGGCCGATCGTGGCCGCGACGATGGACTTGGAGAATCCCGAGATCTCGATGAGCTTGCCGAACACCGCACCGAGCAGGAACACCGGGAAGTACAGCTTGAGGAAACCGACCATGCGCTCCATGAACAGGCCGGTGAACATCGGCGCCACCAGCGCCGGCTCGGTCAGCAGCACCGCGCCGAGTGCGGCGATCGGCGCGAACAGGATCACGCTGTGGCCACGGTAGGCCGCGTACATGAGGAACACGAGCGCGGCGAGCACGATCAGGAAGGCCATCGGCAAGATCCCTGCTGCGGTGGAAGCCGGCGCAGCAGCGCGGCCACGGACGCCACCGAGTATGCGCAGGCGGCGCGGGCAGCCCACTGTACCAAGGTACAAGTGCCGCGCCGGCGCCGAGCGCCTAGCCTGCGCGCAAACTGGCCGTCCGGCCGCGTCTTCATGTTGGAGGGGAACATGCAACCTCGTCTGCTGGCTCTGGCCATCGCCTGCGCGTTCGGCGCGTTCACCCACCCGGCGTTCGCGGCCGCGCCCGCCGCCGCGCCCGCGCCCGCGCCGGCACCGCAGCAGGATTCCGCGGCGGAGGCGCCCGGCCCGGTGACCGAACTGGAATCGATCAAGGTCACCGCGCGCCGGCGTGCGGAGGACATCGAGAAGATCCCGGTGGCGGTCAGCGCCTTCAGCGAGGAGGACCTCAAGGACCTGCAGGCCGAGAACCTCGACGGCCTGCAGGGCGCGGTGCCCGGCCTCAACATCGTGCAGGGCCGCGGCTCGTCCAACAGCGCCAACATCTTCATCCGCGGCATCGGCCAGCCCGACGCCCTGCAGACCTTCGACCCGGGCGTGGGCGTGTATGTCGACGACGTCTACTACTCGCGCATCCAGGGCGCGCTCATGACGCTGTTCGACGTCGACCACGTGGAAGTGCTGCGCGGCCCGCAGGGCACGCTGTATGGCAAGAACTCCACCGGCGGCGCGATCAAGATCGTGACCCGCGAGCCGGGCGCCGCCACCACCGGTGCGGCCGAACTCATGTTCGGCAACTATGGGCGCGCCGAAGGTCGCTTCTACCTGTCGGGCGGGTTCGACGAGCGCTGGTCGGCGAGCATCGCGGGTGCGATCACCGGCAACGACGGCTACGTCAAGGACCCGGTCACCGGCCACCACTACAACGACGACGATACCCGCGCGCTGCGCGCCAAGCTGCAGTTCAGGCCGGGTGATGCGTTCCGCGCCACGCTCGGGCTCGACTACACGCACCAGGACACCGCGCTCACGCTGGGTGCGCCCACCGCGCCGCTCACCGCCACCAACCTCGTGCCGGGCGTGCCCGCGACCGTCCTGCTCACGCCTGCGCCGGGCAGCTGGGACTTCCGCTCACGCACCTCGTTCGGCACCGACAAGGGCCAGGAGCTGACCCACAAGGGCGTCAACCTCGCGCTCGACTGGCAGTTGGCCGACGCATGGGCGTTCAAGAGCATCAGCGCCTATCGCTGGCTCGACAGCGCCTCCTACGTCGACATCGACGCAAGCCAATTCGAACTGGGCGACGTGCTGGTCGACTTCCGCCAGAAGCAGGCCAGCCAGGAGTTCCAGCTGCAGTACGACAACGGCAGCAACCTGCAGGCCGTGTACGGACTGTACTGGCTGCGCGAGCGGCTGCCCTCGCACCAGGAAGCCTACGCCGACGACCTGCTGCTGCTGGGCACGTTGCCGATCGGTTTCCTGCGCACGATCGATGACAACCAGACCACCACCAGCGCGGCGGCGTTCGCCCACCTGAGCTGGGAGTTCGCGCCGAGCTGGACGCTGGCCGCGGGCCTGCGCTACACCCACGAGACCAAGGATTACTGGCGCACCACCAGCGCGTTCTTCGGCGCCCCGCTGCAGGCGGCCTCGCAGGACCCGCAGGCGGTGATCGCGCCCAGCAGCAAGGGCTGGAACGCGTGGACGCCCTCGCTGTCGCTGCAGAAGCAGTTCAACGACCAGGTCATGGCCTACGTGTCGGCCAACCGCGGCTTCAAGTCGGGTGGCTTCAACGGCCGCGCCAACACGCCGCTCGAGGCCGCCAGCCCGGTGTTCGATCCCGAGTTCGTGTGGACCTACGAGCTGGGCCTGAAGATGCGCTCGGCCGACAGCCGCCTGCAGGCCAACATCGCGGCGTTCCACAGCAACTACCGCGACTTCCAGGCGCGCGTGTCCGAGATCAGCGGCGATCCGGCCAATCCGGTGTTCTCGTTCCCGGTGCTCAACGCCGCCAGCCTCAAGATGGACGGCATCGAGTTCGAAGGCGCGGCGCTGTTCGGTACCGGCACGCGCCTGTCGGCCCAGCTGGCCTGGCTCAACGCGCGCTACGACACCTTCGTCGATCCGCGCGTGGAGTTGTTCCCGGTGCTGGCCGACCTGCACAAGCACGTGCCGTTCTCGCCCGAGCTGACCGCGCGCGTCGCGCTCAGTCACACCTTCAACTTCGGCAGCGGCGCCGCGCTCACGCTCGGTGGCGACGTGTCCTGGCGCGACGACACCTGGCTCAGCGTCGACAACCGGCCCGGCCTCATGCAGCCGAGCTACGCGCTGGTCGGCCTGTTCGGCGTGTTCGACTCGGCCGATGGCCATTGGCAGGTGCGCGCGGGTGTGCGCAACCTCACCGACGAGGTCTACAAGACCGACGGCCAGGAGTTCTCGAGCGTGGGCAACATCCAGACCGCCTATTTCGGCTGGCCGCGCAACTACTACATCTCGGCGCGCTACAGCTTCTGATCCGCGCGGCCGCGGCGTGCGCTGCACCGCCGCCGCGGCCACCCGGACCTGTCCTGCGCGATCATGGCCGCCGTTCCCGTCCTGGAGGTCCCGATGCGATCCGTTGCCATCGCGCTCGCCGCAGTCGTGCTCGGCGCCTGCGCGAGCCACGCCGCCGATGCCCCGCTGCCGGCGCTCAAGCTCGATCCCGCGCGCACCACGGTGTCGGGGCTGTCCTCGGGCGCCTACATGGCGCAGCAGCTGCACCTGGCCTGGTCCGACCACCTCAGCGGCGCCGCATTCGTCGCCGGCGGCCCCTACCACTGTGCGCAGGGCGCGCTGCAGACCGCGCTCGCGCAGTGCATGAAGCCGGAGCCGGGCAAGGGTCCGGCGGTCGAGGCGCTGGCCGGGTTCGCGCGCGCGGCCGCCAGCGCCGGCCGCATCGCGCCGCTGGCCGGACTCGCCGACGATGCGGTGCTGATCCTGCATGGCAAGGGCGACCAGACCGTGGCCGAATCGCTCAGCCGTGACAGTGCGGCGCTGTACCGGGCGCTGGCGCCACAGGCACGCGTGCACGAGGATCTCGCGCGCGACTTCAGCCACACCTTCCCGACCGCGACCGCGGGCGGTGCCTGTGACGCGAGCGCGCCGCCCTATGTGGGGCGCTGCGGCTTCGATGCGGCGCAGGAGATCCTGCAGGCGCTGTACGGCAAGCCGCGGCATGCGGTGGCACCCGCCGCCACCGGCGAGCTGCGCCGCTTCGACCAGAACGCCTACGACGGCAAGCAGGCGCTGCTGGCCGCGAGTGGCTATGTGTACGTGCCGCGCGCCTGCAGCGGCGGCGCCACCTGCGCGCTGCACATCGCGCTGCATGGCTGCCAGCAGAACGCCGACAGCGTCGGCGAAGCCTTCGTGCGCGATGCCGGCTACAACCGCTGGGCCGATGCCTACGAACTCGTGGTGCTCTACCCGCAGACGCGCAGCAGCCTCGCGCCGCTCAATCCCAAGGCCTGCTGGGACTGGTGGGGCTACAGCGGCGCCGACTACGACACGCGCGAGGGTGTGCAGCCGCGTGCGATCGCGGCGATGGCCGCGGCGCTCGGCGCGCCGTTGCGCTGAACCTCAAGCCGCCGCGTACGCGAGCCAGCGCAGCGCCGCGTACGCCAGGCCCGCGGCGAACAGCGTGCCGAACACCTGCTTGTTGTAACGCGCCAGCCACAGCGGCAGGAAGATGTCGAAGTTGTCACGCCGGTCGCGCGTGTAGCGCGCGGCCAGTGCGGTGAGCGGGCAGGCCCAGCCATTGCGCGCCAGCACCGCGATTTCGACCAGGGTGGCGCCGATGCAGGCTGCCGCCAGCCGGTCGTGACCAAGCCAGGTGGCGATCGGCAGGAGCACGATGCAACCGGCGAAGAATGCCCACGCCAGCGTGTGCACGAGCTTGACCAGCAGCAGTGCGGTGGCCGGCCTCATCCGCCCGACCCGCGCCGGTCACGAGTCGGGCAGCACCGAGGAGTGGTGGCTGGTGATGCGCCAGCGACCGTCGACCGGCTTCCAGCTGTAGCTGTAGCGCGCATGCACCACCGCACCGGTGCGGGCAAAGCGGAAGGTGTACAGGCCCGCATCGATCACGCGGTTGCAGCCGATGTCGACGAAGCGCTGGTCGATCTGCCCGCTCGGGCCGTCGTGCAGGAAGTGCACGAAGTAGTCGCGCTTTTCCGCCGCGCTCAGCCGTGGCTGCTTCGACACCGTCGGCAGCAGCAGCGAGTGCGGCGCGTACAGGGCCACCACCGCGTCGGGATCGCCCGATTCGACCGCGCGGTTCCACTGCTCGAACAGGGTCGCGACCTGGCTGGCGTCGATCGGCGTGCAGGCCTCGCTGCCGGCCTGTGCTGGCTGGCGTGAGGGCATGCCGCCGCAACCGGCCAGCAGTGCCGCGGCACCGAACACCCAAGTCTGGATCATGCGCATCGTGCTTGCCCCCGGTCTCGTGGTCGCGCGAGTCTACGCCGAGCACGGCCGCCGCCGCCACGCGCGTTTCATGCTTCAATCGCCTGCCATCCGCCACTGCCGACGGGATCGCATCCGCCATGGCGCCCTCAGAACTGTTGATCGCGCTGGCCGGGCTTGCCTGGCTCGCGGTGCTGTTCGCGGTGGCGCGCTATGGCGAGCGCCGGCCGCAGGTGCTGGCGCGCCACTGGCATCGGGTCTATGCCCTGTCGCTGGGCGTGCACTGCACCTCGTGGACCTTCTACGGCACCGTGACCCAGGCCGAACGTTCGGGCTGGTGGCTGCCGCCGACCTTCATCGGCCTCATTGCGCTGTACCTGTTCGGCAGCGGCGCGCTGATGCGCCTGGTGCGACTCGCGCACGAGGCGCAGGCCAGCTCGCTCGCCGATTTCGTCGCGGCGCGGCTGGGTCGCCACGCCGGCCTGGCCGCGCTCGTGACCGCGGTGATCGTGCTCGGCATCGTGCCCTACATCGCGCTGCAGCTCAAAGCCGTGGCGATGAGCGCCGCGCTGTTCGGGCGCGGGGGTGGTGCGGGCGCACCGGCGTGGCAGGACAGCGCGTTGTACGTCGCGCTCGCGATGGCGCTGTTCGCGATGCTGTTCGGCACGCGGCGCGCTTCGGCCGCGGCGCACAATCGTGGCCTCGTGCTCGCGCTGGCCTGCGATGCGTTGTTCAAGCTCGTGGCGATGCTCGCGCTCGGCGCACTGGTGCTGTCACTGCCCGACGTGGATGCCGCGGTGCATGCCACGCCGCGTGACAGCCGCGGCTTCCCGGCGTTGATCCTGCTTGGCGCCTTGGCTGCGTTCACGCTGCCGCATCAGTTCCACGCCGGCGTGGTCGAGTGTCGCGAAGTCGGCCACGTGCGCACCGCGCGCTGGCTGTTCCCGCTGTACCTGTGCATGATCGCACTGCCGGTGCTGCCGCTGGCGCAGGCGGGCGCGGCCCGCTTCGGTGCGCTCAACGTGTCCTCGGACCTGTACGTGCTTGCGCTGCCGCTGGCGCAGGGGCAGTACGGGCTCGCGGTGTTCGCGTTCGTGGGCGGCCTGTCCGCCGCGACCTGCATGGTGGTGGCGGCCACGCTCGCGCTCAGCCTCATGATCTCCAACCACTGGATCGCGCCGCTGCGGCTGGGCGCGGGCGCCGGCGACCTGCGCGTGGCGGTGCTGCGCCAGCGCCGCCTGGCGATCCTCGCGGTGGTGCTGCTGGCGTGGCTGTACTCGCGCCTGGTCGCGGGCAGCAATGCGCTGGCCGACATCGGCGCGTTGTCGTTCTCGGCGCTGGCCGGGCTCATGCCCGCGGTGCTGGTGGCACTGTATCGACCCGCGCTGGGCGCGCGCGCGGTGAGCGCGGGCCTGGTCGCCGGCACGCTGACCTGGCTGTACGTGCTCACCCCGACGCTGCTGCCGGCCCTGGCGCCGGTGTTGCGCGAAGGCCCGTTCGGACTGGCGTGGCTGTCGCCGCAGCAGTGGTTCGGCCTCGGGGGCTGGAGTTCGCTGGCACGCTCGCTCGCGGCCAGCCTGGCCGTCAACGTGGCGGTGCTGCTGCTGGCGGCGCGCACGCGCTGGGGACGCGGCGGCGCGGTGGCCGCGCCCGGCGCGCTCGCCAACCGCGACCTGGCCGGACTCGCGCTGCGCTTCCTGCCGCGCGAGCGCGTCGCGGCGCTGGTCGGCGCAGGCGTGGGCGTGGCGCAGCCGGCCGCGATCACCGCGGTCGAACACGAACTGGCGGCGGTGGTGGGTGCGGCGTCGGCGCGCCTGCTCATGCGCGTCGCGCGCGGCGACCGCGGCGGCCAGCTCGACACCGTTGTCGACATCGTCGGCGAAGCCAGCCGCGACCTGCGCTTCAACCAGCGCGTGCTCGAGGCCGCGCTGGAGAACATGAGCCAGGGCATCTGCGTGGTCGACGCCACGCTCGACGTGGTGGCGTGGAACCGCCGCTACGCCGAGCTGTTCGACTATCCGCCGGGCCTGCTCGCGCTGGGCCGGCCGGTGGCCGAGCTGATGCGCCACAACATCGCGCGCGGCCTGCTCGGCGAAGGCGACATCGAGGCGCGCGTGGCGCGCCGCCTTGCGCACATGCGCGCAGGCACGCCGCACCTGTCGGAGCGGCGTTTCGCCGACGGCACGATCGTCGAGATCCGCGGCAACCCGATGCCGGCGGGCGGCTTCGTCGCCACTTTCACCGACGTCACCGCGTTCCGCGATGCCGAGCGCGCGCTCACGCGCGCCAACGAGACGCTCGAGCAGCGCGTGGCCGAGCGCACCGCGGCGCTGGCGCAGGCCAGTGCGGCGGCCGAGCGTGCCAACCGCGACAAGACGCGCTTCCTCGCCGCGGTCAGCCACGACCTGGCGCAGCCGTTGCAGGCGGCGCACCTGTTCACGCACGCCCTGGCCCAGCGCGAGGACGCGGCCGCGCATGGCGACACGATCGCGCGCATCGACGGCGCGCTCAGCTCGGCCGAGGCCCTGCTCGGCAGCCTGCTCGACATGTCGCGGCTGGAGGCCGGCGGCATGCAGGTGCAGACACAGGCGTTCGCGGCCGCCGGGCTGCTCGACGGACTCGCGGCCGAATTCACCCTGCTGGCGCGCGACAAGGGTCTGCAGCTGCGCTGCGTGGCCACGCGCGCATGGCTGCACAGCGATCCGCAGCTGCTGCGGCGCGTGCTGCAGAACTTCCTGTCCAATGCGATCAAGTACACGCGCCACGGTCGCGTGCTGCTCGGCTGCCGGCGCGTCGCCGGCGACCTGCGCATCGAGGTGTGGGACAGCGGCGCCGGCATCGCCGTGGCCGACCAGACGGCGATCTTCGAGGAGTTCCGGCGGCTGGACCGCGGCACCAGCGGCCTGGGCCTGGGCCTGTCGATCGCGCAGCGCATCGCCCGGCTGCTCAAGCACCCGCTCACGCTGCGCTCGTGGCCCGGGCGCGGCAGCGTGTTCGCGATCACGGTGCCGCGTGCGCTGGCCGCGCCCGCGCCGCGCGGCGCGCCGCCCACGATCAGCACCCTCGCGCCGCGCGGCCACGTGCTCGTGGTCGACAACGACGCCGCGGTGGCCAATGCCACGTGCGCGCTGCTCGAAGGCTGGGGTTGCACGGTGGCGACCGCGCACGACGTGGCCAGCGCCCGCGCCGCCTGCGCGCAGCGTGCGCCCGACGTGCTGGTGCTCGATTACCACCTCGATGCGGGCCTGGACGGACTGGCGCTGCGCGCGCAACTCGCGCCCCGTGATGCGCGCGCGCCCTGTCTGGTGGTCAGCGCCGACCATGGCCACGCAGTGCGCGCGGCGGTAGCGGCGGCAGGCTGTCAGCTGCTGCACAAGCCGCTCAAGCCGCTCGCGCTGCGTGCGCTGCTCAGCCGCCTGCTGGCCACGCGCGGCGATTGAGGACAGCGCCGGCATATGCATATGGCCGATCGTCGCAAGCACGTCCCGGTCGTCGAACAGCCGCGCACTACACTGGCCGCCTGCGGTGTGCGGCCACATCGCCCCGAGCGAGGACGATCATGAAGCGCGAGACCATCGCCATCCACGGCGGCTTTGCCGGCGATCCGCAGACCCACGCGGTCGCGGTGCCGATCTACCAGACCACGAGCTACTACTTCGACGACACCCAGCACGGCGCCGACCTGTTCGACCTCAAGGTGCCGGGCAACATCTACACGCGCATCATGAACCCGACCACCGACGTGCTCGAACAGCGCGTCGCGCAACTGGAGGGCGGCATCGCCGGGCTCGCCTTCGCCTCGGGCATGGCCGCGATCACCGCGGCCGTGCAGACGCTGGCCAAGGCCGGCGACAACATCGTCGCCACCGCGCAGGTGTACGGCGGCACCTGGACCTTCCTCAAGCACACCCTGCGCGACCAGGGCATCGAGGCGCGCCTGGTCGATGGCCGCGACCCGGCGGCGTTCGCGCGCGCGATCGACGCCGGCACGCGCCTGGTCTACTGCGAATCGGTCGGCAACCCGGCCGGCAACGTGGTCGACCTCGCGGCGCTGGCCGAGGTCGCGCATGCGCACGGCCTGCCGCTCGTGGTCGACAACACCGTGCCCACGCCCGCGCTGTGCCGGCCGATCGAGCACGGCGCCGACATCGTGGTGCATGCGCTGACCAAGTACCTCGGCGGCCACGGCAACAGCATCGGCGGCATCATCGTCGACTCGGGCAAGTTCCAGTGGCAGGGCAATCCCCGCTTCGCGCAGTTCTCGACGCCCGAGCCGGCCTACCACGGCGTGGTCTACACCGAGGCGTTCGGCGCGGCCGCGTTCATCGCGCGCGCACGCACGGTCGCGCTGCGCAACACCGGCGCGGCGCTGTCGCCGTTCAACGCGTTCCTGATCCTGCAGGGCATCGAGACGCTGGGCCTGCGCATGGAGCGTCATTGCAGCAATGCGCTCGCGATCGCACGCCACCTCAAGGGCCATCCCAAGGTGGGCTGGATCCACTTCGGCGGGCTCGAGGGCGACCGCGACCATGCCCTGGCCCGCAAGTACATGGATGGCGCAATCCCCTCGTCGCTGCTCAACTTCGGCATCAAGGGCGGGCGCGATGCCTGTGCGCGCTTCATGGACCGGCTCGCGATCATCAAGCGCCTGGTCAACATCGGCGATGCGAAGTCGCTCGCCTGCCATCCGGCCACCACCACCCATCGCCAGCTCAATGACGATGAGCTCAAGGCCGCGGGCGTGAGCGCCGACCTCGTGCGCCTGTGCGTGGGCATCGAGCACGTCGACGACCTCATCGCCGACATCGAGCAGGCGCTCGCCGCGGTGTGAGCGCGCCGGTGCCGCCACGCCGGCCGCGATCGCGGTGCCCGTGGCCAAGCGCGTGCCAAGGATCGAGATGGCCTGCAATCGTCGCGGCGGCGCCGAAGTGCCACGGCACGCCGGGTGTTGCTGCACGCGCGAGACCCGGCACGTCCAAGTGCCCCTGCCGCGGCTCCGGGCTGGAACGCCGCGGAAGGTCAGTCGTCGAGTCGTTGCGCGGGATCGGCCAGTTCGAGTGAGCGCAACAGCACGCTGGCCTGGGTGCGGTTGCGCACCTCGAGCCGTTCGAAGATCGCGCTCAGGTGCGCCTTGATCGTGCGTTCCTGCACGCCGAGGCGATCGGCGATCTGCTTGTTGAGCAGGCCGTCGGCCACCAGCACCAGCACGCGCATCTGCTGCGGGCTGAGCGCGGCCAGGCGCGCCGCGAGCTGGCGCTCGGTGGTCGCGACCGGATGGCCGGCGAGGCTGGCCTGCAATGCCGGCGGCACCCAGGTTTGCGCCGCGAGCACGGTGCGCAGCGCGTCGTGCAACTCGTCCAGATGGCTGCGCTTGGAAATGAAGCCGAGCGCGCCATGCACGAGCGCGCGCTGCACGGTGGCCACATCGTCATGGGCCGACACCAGCACCACCGCGACCGCGGGATACTCCGCACGCAGCGTGGCCAGCGCCATCAGGCCGTGGCTTCCGGGCATGTGCAGGTCGAGCAGCACCAGGTCGGCGGGCGACGCGGTGGCGAGTTCGGTCAGCGCGGCATCGAAGGTGCCCACTTCGACGATGTGCGCCTCCGGTGCGACCGCGCGTACCGCCTGGGCGAGGGCGACGCGGAACAGCGGATGGTCGTCGGCGATGAGGATCTGCATCGGTGAACTGTAGGCGCTCGTGGCGGCGAATTCACGCGGCGACGGCATGGGGCGCCGCCGCCGCATTGGACCATGGTCCGATGCAGCACGCGCGCCGTTGGCCTAGGCTGTGCCGATGCGTGCCATCATTGTCCTGATGCTCGGTTGCGGTCTTGGCGCCTGCGCGCTGCGGCCCGCGACCACGGAGAAGCCCATGATCGAGCGCGAGCTGGTGGGTGCGGTCCGCGAGAGCGCACATCGCGGCGACGATGATCTGCTCAGCGCGGGCCTGGGCCTGATCGGACTGCGAGCGCCGGCGCCCGCGTTCACCGCTGCCGACGCCCCTGCGGCCGCCGAGCTGCGGCGGCGCGCGATCCATGCGAGCTGGGCCGGCATCGCCGACCTCGGCCCGCTCGGCGGCTACGGCAGCGTGTATGGCGCCGTGCCGAACGTGCCGGGCCGCGAGTTCAGCGCGTTCGCGCGCCTGCCCGGTGCGCGCGCGCCGCATCGTGTGCTGCTGCAGCTTCCCGACGACTTCGACGCCAAGGCGCGCTGCCTCGTGGTCGCACCCGCGTCGGGTTCGCGCGGCGTGTATGGCGCGATCGCGCTGGCCGGCGCCTGGGGCCTGCCGCGCGGCTGCGCGGTCGTGTACACCGACAAGGGCGCCGGCAGCGGCTATTTCGACTTCGATTCGGACAGCGGCGTGGCACTCGACGGCACGCGTGCGCGGCGCGGCCAGGCCGTGCTCGAGTTCGAGCCGGACGCGGGCGCGGGCGATCATGGCATCGCGGTCAAGCACGCCCATTCGCAGGACAACCCCGAGGCCGACTGGGGCCGCCACGTGCTGCAGGCGGCGCGCTTCGGGCTGGCCATGCTCGGGCGCGCCTTGCCGGCGCAGGCACCGTTCACCAGCGACAACACGCGCATCATCGCCACCGGCCTGTCCAATGGCGGCGGCGCGGTGCTGCAGGCGGCCGGGCTCGACGACGCGCACCTGCTCGCGGGCGTGGTCGCGCTCGAACCCAATGTGCACGTTGCAGGCCACGGCCGCGCACTGTACGACTACGTGAGCGAGGCGGCCTTGCTGTTGCCGTGCGCGCTCGTCGATGCGCACTTCGACGCCGTGCCCCTGGCGCGCATGCAGGGCGCGCACCCACCGGCCTGGCTCGCGCGCTGCGCGGGACTGCGCGCCGACGGTCTGGTCGAGGGCGACGATGCCGCCGCGCAGGCGCGCTCGGCGCTCGCGCAATTGCATGCGAGCGGATGGCGTGAGCAGACGCTGGCGACCGCGGCCAGCAGCACACTGTTCGACCTGTGGCGCGCGGTCGCCGCGACCTATGCCTCGGCCTACCTGCGCGCCGCACCGGCTGCGATGCCGTGCGGTCATTCCTTCGCCACGCTGTCGGCGGTGGGCCTGCCCGAACCCGCCCCGGCCGCGGTGCGCGCGGCGTGGTGGTCCGACGCCAGCGGCATTCCGCCCGGCGCGGGCGTGGTGCTGCTCGGCGGCATCGAGGCCGGCGCCGATCCGACCCGTCCCGGCATCGACTGCCTGCGCGCGCTGTGGACCGACCCGAGCGCGGCGGCCGCGCGCTTGCACGCCGCGGTCGCGGCCACCGCCGCGCGCGTGCCGCGTGCGGACCTGCCGGTCCTCGTGGCGCAGGGCGAGCAGGACGGTTTGCTGCCACTGGAGTTCAGCAGCGCGCCCTATGTCGAGGCGCTGCGCGAGGCCGGCCGCACGCCGGTGTACTGGCGCGTGCCGCACGCCCAGCACTTCGATGCCTTCCTCGCGCTGCCGGGCTTCGGCGAGCAGCATGTGCCGCTGCTGCCCTACGGTTACGCCGCACTCGATGCGCTGTGGGCGCATCTGCACGAACGCGTGCCGTTGCCGTCCTCGCGCCGCTTCGACACACGCGCGCGCGGCAGCGTCCCGCTCGAACGCGGCATGCTCGGCGGGTAGGCGGCGCCGCACGAACCAGGCGCCGACGCACCCCCTCGCATGGCGAGGTCCGACCGCGTCGGTGTGGGCGCTGGAACGCCGCGGATGATCAGCGCGTGGCCAGGCGCTGCGCATGGCGCGCGGCGCGGCGTTCGCGCCGGCGCTGGCTGATGCGGGCGAAGATGAGGTAGATCGCGGGCGTCGACAGCAGGGTCAGGCTTTGCGACACGATGAGGCCGCCGATCATCGCGATGCCGAGCGGACGGCGCAGCTCGGCGCCGGTACCGAAGCCGATCGCGAGCGGCAACGCGGCGCAGATCGCCACCATCGAGGTCATCATGATCGGGCGGAAGCGCACGATGCAGGCTTCGCGGATCGCCTCCAGCGGCGCCAGCCCGTGCTCGCGCTCGGCCACCAGCGCGAAGTCGACCATCATGATCGCGTTCTTCTTGACGATGCCTATGAGCAGGATGATCGCGATCATCGACACCACCGACAGCTCGGTGCCTGTGACGACCAGCGCCAACAGCGCCCCCACACCCGCCGACGGCAGCGTGGACAGGATCGTGACCGGATGGATCAAGCTCTCGTAGAGGATGCCGAGCACGATGTACACGGCGATGATGGCGCCGAGGATGAGCAGGTTGGTGTCGCCCTGCTGGCGCTGGAAATCACGGAAATCGCCGGCGAAATCGAGTCGGATGTCGCCGGGCAGGCGCATGCCGGTGACGGTGTGCTGGATCAGGGCCTGGGCCTGGCTCATGCTCACGTCGGGGGCGAGGTTGAAGCTCAGGCTGGCGGTCGAGAGCTGGTTCTCGTGATTGACCTGGGTCGGCGCGAGGCCGTCGCTCATCTTGGTCACCGCGCTGATCGGCACCATCGCGCCCGAGTTGGAACGCACGTACAGCCGTTCCAGCGACGAGGGATCGCTCGACTGGTTCGGCAGCGCGCTGACCACCACCTTGAACTGGTTGATGTCGGAGTAGATGGTCGACACCTGGCGCTGGCCGAATGCATCGTTGAGCGCGCTGTCGATCGCACCGACCGAGACCCCGAGCCGCGCCGCGGTCGGCCGGTCGATCAGCAGCGTCTGGCGCAGGCCCGCTTCGTCGATGTCGCTGCCCACGTCGCGCAGCTGTGGCACCTGCTTGAGCGCCTCGACCAGCTTGGGCAGCCATTCGTGCAGCGTGGTGATGTCGTTGCCGACCAGTTGCACCTGATACTGGCCACCGCTTCCACCGCCGCCGCCACCACCGCCGCTGGGCAGGTCCTGCACCGGCCGCAAGCGCATCTGTACGCCCGGCATGGCGCGCGCGGCCGCATTCAGCCGCGTCATCACCTGGAAGGTCGACTCGCCATTGCGCTGCGCGAGCGGTTTGAGCGTGATGTAGAGCTGGCCGCTCGCGCCACCGCCGCCCCAGCCGCCGCCGAGCCGCGAGCCGACGCTGTCCACCGCCGGATCCTTCATCACGAGGTCGGCGACGCGCTGGGTCTGTTCCATCATGCGCGGCGGCGAGATGTCGGTGCTGGAGCTGATGCGACCCCACAACATGCCGGTGTCCTGCTGCGGGAACAGCCCGCCCGACACGAAGCGCATGAGCACGATCGTCACCACGATGAGCAGCACCGGCTGCAATGCGGTCAACCGCGGCCAGCGCAGCGAATGGTCGAGCAGGCGCCCGTAGGTCGCGAGCATGCCCGCGTGGAAACGATCGAGCCAGGCGCCCAGGCGCGAGGGCGTGGCGGCCGCGTGAGGCTTGAGGAAACGGCCGCACAGGGCTGGCGTCAACGTCAGCGACACGATTGCCGAGAACACGATCGCCGCCACCAGCGTGATCGTGAACTCCTTGAAAAAGCGCCCCGTGATCCCGCTGGCGAAGATGACCGGAATGAATACCGCGATCAGCGACGCCGTGATCGACACGATCGTGAAGCCGATTTCCTTGGCGCCCAGCAGCGTCGCCTGCAGGCGCGACATGCCCGCGTCGATGTGGCGGATCACGTTCTCGATCACCACGATCGCATCGTCGACCACGAACCCGATCGCGATCACCAGCGCCATCAGCGACATGTTGTCGAGCGTGTAGCCAAGCACGTACATCACGATGAACGCGCCCGCCACCGAAAGCGGCACCGCGGTCGCCGCGATCAGCGTCGGCGCAAGCCGGCGCAGGAACAGCGCCATGGTCAGGATCACCATGCCCAGGCTGATCAGCAGGCTGATCTGCACTTCGTCGACCGAGGCGCGGATGATCGGCGTGCGATCGAAGAACGGCGTGAGCTGCACGTCGTCGGGCAGCCAGGTCTGCATGAGCGGCACGTCGGCCTTGACCCGGTCGACCGTGGCGATCACGTTGGCATCGGCCTGCTTGCGCACGAACATGAGGATCGCGCGCCGGGTGCCGAACCACGCCGCCTGGTACTGGTCCTGCTGGCCATCGCGCACCGTCGCGACATCACTCAGCCGCACCGGCACGCCGTTGCGCGTGGCGATCACGAGGTCGGCGAACTCGGCCGCGGTGTGCAGCGCATCGTTGGCGGTGATCGCCATGGTGGTACGCCCGTCCGACAGGAACCCCTGCGGCGAGGTCACGTTGGCGGCCACCAGCGCGTTGCGCAACTGGTCCGGCGACAGCCCCATCGCGCTGAGCGCGCGCAGGTTGAGGTCCACGCGCACCGCGGGCGTGGCGCCGCCCGCCACGTCGACGTCGCTCACGCCCGGCAGCTGGCGGATGCGCTGCGCGAGCAGCGAGTCGGCATAGTCGTACAGCTTCGCCAGCGGCTGGCTATCCGAGGTCAGCGCGAGCGCGAGCACGGGCTGGTTGTTCGGATTCATCTTGTGATAGGTCGGCGCGTTGGTGAGCCCCGATGGCAGGTCCGGCGCCGCGGCATTGATCGCCGCCTGCACGTCGCGCGCCGCGTCGTCGACGTTGCGACTGGCGTCGAACATGATGAACACCGACGCGCTGTTCTCGCTGCTCCACGAATTGATCGTGTCCACGCCCGGGATCTGGCCCAGGTGCCGCTCCAGCGGCGCCGCCACGGTCGACGCCATCACGTCGGCACTGCCACCGGGCTGGTTGGCGGTCACGAAGATGCCCGGGAACTCCATGTTCGGCAGCGCCGCCACGCCGAGCAGGAAGTAGCAGATCATGCCAACCGCGAACAAACCCATCGCCAGCAGCGAGGTGCCAATCGGGCGACGCACGAAGGGGCCGGAAATGTTCATGGGGTGTGGGGTGTGGCGCTCGGCTGCGCTGATGGTTGCTCGGTCGTCCACTTTGGCGCGACAACCGACTCACGTCCCTGGTGGGTTCGTCCCGCACTGGGCGGGTCGCTGGCGCTTGTGGGCGTCGGTGGTCGTTCGGTCGTCCGCTTCGGTGCGACAACCGACCCACGTCCCTGGTGGGTTCGTCCCGCATCCTTGCGGGCCGGTTCCTTTTCTTTGCTTGCCCAAAGAAAAGGAACCAAAAGAAACGGCACCCTTTGGTCCGCGGTCACGCGCGCATCGTGCGCGCGCGACTGCGCGGGTGCGCTACGGGGGTTTGCCGACAGTGCATCCATGCACTGCGGCAAACGCGGCGCAATCCCTCGCGCCGCCCCTGCGGGCCCGACCTGCGCGCCCCCGCCGCGGCCCACAGGGCACGGGGCAAAGCCGCGCGGCCATCGTGGCCGCGCCAGCGCCTCGCGCATTGGCCCGATCGTGGGCACTTGGGCAGCCATGCCGGTGCCTGGGCCGACTGGTGAGTTGCAGGCACATGCCGTGGGACCCGCCCCTGGGTAAGACGTTGCCTGCTTTGCTTGGGCGCGCAGGAGCGCGCTGCTGTTGGCGGGGCCCATCAGCGGCGGCGGGCGGTGGCCGACGCGGCCCGCAGGGGGATCGCGATGGATCGCGCTCATTGCGCCGTCAGCACACGGAGGTGCTGTCGGCGCAACCGGCCGCCGACCGCGGACCGCGCGCGCAGGATGCGCGCGAGGCGCCGCTGCAGGGGCTGCCCTTCTCTTTGGTGACTTTCTCTTGGGCAAGCAAGAGAAAGTCACCGGCCCGCAGGGATGCGGGACGAACCCATCAGGGACGTGAGTCGGTTGTCGCACCGACGCTGACGACACTGGCTTGCTCGCGGAGCAGGCTTGAGCGCGCAGGAGCGCGCTGCTGTTGCCGATGCCCATCAGCGGCGGCGGGCGGTGGCCGAAGCGGCCCGCAGGGGGAGCGCGATGGATCGCGCTCATTGCGCCGTCAGCACACGGACGTGCTGTCGGCGCAACCGGCCGCCGACCGCGGACCGCGCGCGCAGGATGCGCGCGAGGCGACGCTGCAGGGGCTGCCCTTCTCTTTGGTGACTTTCTCTTGGGCAAGCAAGAGAAAGTCACCGGCCCGCAGGGATGCGGGACGAACCCACCAGGGACGTGGGTCGGTTGTCGCGCCAAAGCGGACGACCGAACGACCACTAACG